>JRYF01000384.1_pt1 | contig 111684 bp, 83 predicted proteins | sample 235331 | NCBI WGS metagenome assembly JRYF01 (sample SAMN03074217, study PRJNA261475) | activated sludge metagenome | biome: Wastewater Treatment Plant; feature: Wastewater; material: Activated sludge; isolation source: activated biomass of a wastewater treatment plant treating hydrocarbon... ... | reverse complement strand
GGGTTGGCCGGACGAATACGAATGTACAACTGCAATGTTGGCGGGTTATCACGAAGGGAGAAGTGGCTTCTGCGAGTGCCTGCTCGCACGTATGAAAATAGCTGATTTGATATGTACAGATCAGGTCGATTGACGACGAGTCCTGAAGTCCGAACTACTCCAAATGTAGGCCATGTGATTTCGCACGCGGGATTGACAGCCGTGGATAACTCTCACGGCATGGCGTGAATCCTTATTCGGCCTCTGAATTCATTTGTCGGTTGAACATACGATACAAGACCGGTAGTACCACTAATGTCAGTGCCGTGGAGGTCAGAATGCCGCCGATGACGACAGTTGCCAGCGGACGTTGGACTTCGGCGCCAGTGCCGGTGGCAATGGCCATGGGCACAAAACCGAGCGAGGCAACCAGTGCGGTCATCATGACGGGTCGAAGTCGCGTGACGGCGCCGCGCATGATGGCATCGTCGAGGTCGTGTCCCTCCGTGCGGAGCTGATTGATAAACGAGATCATGACCAGTCCGTTGAGAACTGCCACACCGGACAAGGCGATGAACCCGACGCCGGCGGAGATGGACAAGGGAATGTCCCGAATCCACAGTGAGAGTACACCGCCTGTGAGGGCCAACGGAACGCCGGTAAAGACCAAGATAGCATCCTTGAGGTTTCCGAACGTCACGAAGAGCAGCACGATGATGAGCAGGAGGGTGATGGGCACGACAATCCGCAGGCGCTTCGCCGCCGAGATCATCTGCTGAAATTGGCCGCCCCAGGCCGTCCAGTAGCCGGGCGGGATGCTTACCTGTTGCGCAATGGCGTCTTCGGCTTCGTGCACGAACGAGCCGATGTCGCGACCGCGGATATTGGCGGTGACCACCACGCGACGCTTGCCGTTCTCCCGGCTGATCTGGTTGGGTCCGGGAGCGATTACAAACTCGGCGATGGAACCGAGCGGAATGTGGCTTGGGCGAGTACCTCTTATCGTGCCGGTCCCCAATCCAGCCAGCCGCACCTCGTTCTCCGCATTCGGCAGCGTAATAGGGATTCTTTTCAGGCGTTCGAGATTTCCGCGGAGCGCTTCGGGCAAACGCACGATCAGGTCAAACCTCCGATCACCCTCGAAGATTTCTCCCGCCTTCTTGCCCCCAATGGCCACCTGGATGACCTCCTGCACCTCGGCGAGATTCAGGCCGTAACGGGCCATTGCCGCGCGGTCCAGGTGAATTGTCAGAATCGGCAGGCCAGTGACCTGCTCGACTTTCACGTCGGCCGCCCCTGGTATTCCTTCCAGGACCCTCGCAATCCGTTCGCCCGCGTCGAGCATGACATCCATGTCATCGCCGAATACCTTGACGGCCACGTCACTGCGGACACCGGCGATGAGTTCGTTAAAGCGCATCTCGATGGGCTGGGTGAACTCGTAGTTATTCCCCGGCAGTTCGCTCACGGCCTCCTCCATGGCACGAACCAGTTCGGCCTTGGTCTTGCGCGGTTTCGGCCATTCGTCAGGGGGTTTGAGCATGATATAATTGTCGGCGACGCTGGGGGGCATGGGGTCGGTGGCGATCTCGGCAGTGCCGATCTTGGCAAACACCTTGTCCACCTCCGGGAACTGCTTGAGGCGCTGCTCCAGCGTCTGCTGCATGACCACGGCCTGCGAGAGACTTGTGCCGGGAATACGCAGGGCGTGAAGTGCGATGTCGCCTTCATCCAAGCTCGGGATGAACTCCGATCCCATGCGCGTAGCGAGCACGCCACAGAACAGCACGAGCAGGACCGCAGCCGTGACCACGGTGAGGCGATTCTTGAGGAACAGGTTTAGCGTGGCAACGTAGGGCGGTCGTGCCAGATTCACGAAAAAGTTTTCCTTTTCCGAGACCGGCCCACGCAGGAAAACCGCCACAGCTGCGGGAACAAATGTCACCGAGAGGATCATCGCACCGAGCAAGGCGGTCATGACGGTTAAGGCCATTGGATGAAACATCTTGCCCTCCACTCCGGAGAGCGCCAGGATCGGCAGATAGACGATCATGATGATGAGTTCGCCGAACATCGTCGCCCGGCGCACCTGCCGCGATGCATCGAACACGACGGTCAACCGCTCCTGAAGCGTGAGAACTCTTCCAAGACGATGCTGCTCGGCGCCGAGACGGCGCATGCAGTTCTCGACGATGATGACGGCACCGTCGACGATCAGTCCGAAGTCGAGCGCCCCCAGCGACATCAGGTTGGCGCTGATTTTGTTCGTGACCATACCGGTGATGGTGAAGAGCATCGCCACGGGAATGACCATCGCAGTCAGGAGTGCGGCCCGGAAGTTTCCAAGAAACAAGAAGAGGATCACAATGACCAGCAGCGCGCCTTCGACCAGATTGTTCCTGACCGTAACGATGGTTTTGTCCACAAGGGTTGTGCGGTCATAGACGGTTCGGGCGATGACGCCATCCGGCAAAGTGCGATTGATTTCCTCCATTTTCAGGGTGACCTGGTGCGAGACGGCCCGGCTGTTTTCTCCCATAAGCATGAATACGGTGCCCAGCACAACCTCACGTCCGTTCTCTGTGGCCGCTCCCGTGCGCAGCTCCTGCCCCAGCAGAACCTCGGCGACATCGTGGACATGGATAGGAATGCCGCGATGTGTGCCGACGACGATCTGGCGAATGTCGTCGAGGTCGCTGACCTGCCCAGGTGAACGGACGAGAAGCTGTTCACCTCGTTTTTCAATGTAGCCCGCGCCGACGTTGGCGTTGTTTCGCGCCAGGGCTTCGAGTACGTCGTTAAACGTCAACCGATACGACAGCATCTTGTCGGGATCGGGCGTGACGTGGAACTGCTTCTGGTAGCCGCCGATCGTATTGACTTCGGTCACACCGGGAACATTTCGCAACTGCGGCTTGATGATCCAGTCTTGAATCGTTCGAAGGTCGGTTTCATCGTAGGGCTGGCCGTCCGCCCGCTTCGCATCCGGTTCGGCTTCAACCGTGTACATGAAAATCTCACCGAGTCCGGTGGCGATCGGGCCCATGATCGGCGTAAGACCCGGCGGCAATCGGTCACGGGCCTCCTGAAGGCGTTCGTTGACCAGTTGACGTGCGAAGTAGATGTCGGTGCCGTCCTTGAAGATGACCGTGAGCTGCGAAAGACCGTAACGCGAGAGCGATCGCGTCTCTTCGAGGTTCGGCAGTCCGGCCATGACCGTTTCGATGGGGAAGGTGATGCGCTGTTCGACCTCCAGCGGTGCAAAGCCAGGCGCCTCGGTGTTGATCTGAACCTGGACGTTGGTAATGTCCGGCACGGCGTCGATGGGCAGCCGCTGAAAGTCGTAGATGCCCAGGAGGGCAACGCCGAGTGTGGCCAGCAAAATGATCCATCGCTGGCGGATAGAGAATTGCAGGATTCGTTCGAGCATGGCGATTCTCCGGTATTTCAATGGTCGTGCGTCGCGCCGGATTTACCGACATCCGCCTTGAGGATAAAACTGTTCGTGGAAGCGTACCGTTCGCCCGGCGACAGGCCGCTGAGCACTTCGGCCCATCGATCGTCTCGGCGACCCAGTTCCAGGGGACGCGCCTCAAAGATGTCACCGTAATTGACGAAAACAACCGTCCAGTCACGCAGCGTCTGAATCGCATCCAACGAAACGGCTAGCGGAAGCTCGATCTCGTCTGCGAGGATTTCGGCCGTGACGAACAGTCCCGGCCGCCACAATCCCTCGGGATTGGGAAGCTCGACGATCGCCCGCGCGCTGCGGGTCTCTTCGCCGATAATCGGACTGACGAACCATATTCGCCCGGTGGCCTCGCCACCCACGGACGCAGACCGCACGACGACGGTTTGTCCGGCATGGACGCTCGGCACGTCGTCGGCATAGACCATGATCTCGACCCACACCGTCGAGAGATCCGCGATAACGAACACGTCCGCGTCGGCTCGTACCGCTTCGCCGAGTGTGATGTGCCGCTCGATGATCTGCCCGTCGAGCGGGGCCTTGATGTCGAAGCGGGTCAGCGAGCTTTCCGGTAGCGGCGAGCGCACGCGAAAAGGCACAACCTCGCCCTCGGGCTCCTTGGCCAGCATCTCAAGTTCCGTTTGCACAAGGCCGAGCGAAAGCAACTTCTGTGCGGCGACCTGTTTGCCAATCTCCGCCTCCTCCAGCGCATGGCGCGCCGTGTGATACTCCATGTCCGGCGTGATCTTCTGTTTCCACAGGTCCTGGGCACGAACGAACGCGAGTTGGGCGTATTCCAGCTTGTGCACGGCCTCCACGTACTCTGCGGTCGCCTCGGCGAACTCCCGGCTTTCAATGCTCGCGAGAACCTCGCCGGCCTTGACGTAATCTCCAAGATTCTTGTTCACTTTCGTCGTCACCCCCGAAAGCCGTGGAACGACGTGCGCCAGCCGATTGGTGTTGAGTGTGATCTGGCCGGGAAGCCGAAGGGATGACCGGATGGTGGCTGGTCCGGCCGTCAGGGTCTCGATCCCCACCTCTTCGGCCATCTGCGACGTGAGTGTCACGCGGCCTTCGTAGGTTGCGTACTTCCACTTGTGGCTGCGGCTGCGATATTGCGCCTGCACTTCCACGTCGAAGGAATGGGGTTCCTCCACGACTTTGTCACCCTTGAGGTAGTCGGCCGCTGGGCTGAAGGTGAACTCATCAACTCGCCCTCCGAGCCGATGCAGCTTGATGACCAGTTCGACCTGATCCGGCGGGATGGGTTTGCCGGACTCGTAAGCATAGACGCGAAACTGCGGAGGCACGCCGCGTTCATAGATGGTGATCTCCACGGCGAATTTACCGTCAGTCAGAAGACGACCGTTGTGGGGTCCCTTTTCCGCTTGTTCGTCGTGGCCCTCGTGATCGTGTGCATGCCCGTGTCCGTCATCGGCGTCATGTGCGCCGGGTTGGATTAACAGCACGGCGCCAACGGCTCCTAGAACAAGGATGACCAGCAATGGAAGCAAACGACGTACGCTTGATGATGTCTTCATAACGTTCATTCCGGGTTCATTGAGATTGTTCAAAACAGATAGGCCGCCAGAAGCTGCCGTGCAAAGGCCACGGCGAAGCTGACGAGTCCTAAGACCTGCTCGCCTAGCGCGGCTCGAACGGCATCCGACAGGCCCTGCTGATCCGCAGGGATACAACCTGGAAGTACCGTAACAGCCAGTACGGACACCCCCAGATATGATTTCATGCGTATGAGAGATGACGACGTGGTACGTTTCATGGATTCGCCTCCATAGTCGATTCAGTCGGCTCTTGTATTGACGCAGCATTTGCGTCGGCTTCTGTGGATTCCGGATGTGCTGCTGGCGTCTGCAGGAGAAGGGCATTCAACGGACGCCCGGTCGTTCGCTCCAGCTCAGCAATGGCCTCGGCGGCATCTCTCGCCGCATCCACCGAACTTCGTCGCGTCGCCAGCAGCGTTCGCTGCGCTTCCAACACCGTGACGATCGATGTTTTGCCGGCCCGGTATGACGTGTCGGATAGTTCGAGTGCCTGTTGCGCCTGTGGCACGACCTGGGATTCGTAGTATCGGGCGATCCTCCACGCTGTTTCCGCCTGGTCCGCCGCCTGGCGTGCCTCCTGCACAACGGCCCGCTCGATCGCATCGAGCTGCTTGAGGGTCTGTTGGTATTCGTACTCGGCTTTGGCGATCTGTGCCTGGTTTTGGTCGAAAATTGGCAGCGTCATCGTGAGCGCCGGTCCCAGGATCGAGTTGATCTCCTGACGCCGCGCCTGATCGCGCTGTCCGCGCGATTGAATATCCGGCACGGTCAGCCCACCCGCGGCAACGGAGGACCGCGCCGTATCGGCAAGGATGTTCCGTCCGGGTTGGCCTCGACTTTCGCTTCGTTCAAGGAACGGCCCGATCTCGATGTTGGGGAATACTTTCAGGTACTCCTCACGCACCCTCTGTTCGGCTGCTGAGCTTGCTTGTCGCGCCGCGCTCAGATCGAGCCGCGCCTCCAGTGCGACCTCTACGATATGATCTGAAGGCAGTGACATTTCCGGTGGCTGCGGCAGCGGCTCGATCAGTTGAAGTTCTTCACCTCGGCCGGTGAGTCCAAGGAGTATCGCAAGTCGCCGCCGTGCCGTGTCTGCGCCGAATCGGGCGCTTTGCACGCCTAACTCCGCGGTGAGAACTGGGCTTCGCGCCAGGTTGACATCGAGTTCGCCCACGGCACCAGCTTTTTGGCGTGCTTGCGTTACATCGAGCAGATTCCGAGCAACATCGAGGTTCTCCTTTGCAATGGTGAGGTTCCGGTCTGCGGCAACAGCTGCGAAGTAGGCGGCCTTGACGTCGGCTGCCAATCTGGCTCCGTCACGACCAATGGACAGCACCGTCTCTGTCAGCGTCGATTCTGACACCCGCTTGCGGACCGGTATCTGCCACAGGTCTACGATGTTCTGGGCTAGACTCGCTTGAAGATTGCTGCGCCCACCGCCCTCGGGAAACTGGAGCGAGAACGACAGCGAAGGATTGGAGAACAGGCCGGATTGCACGACATCCGCACGGGCCATGCCGATGCGATAGAAGGCCGCCTGAAGTGTTGGATTGTTGAGTAGGGCGACACGAACGGCGTCTTCGGCGGTGAGACCGGCGCGGACGATCTCCGCTACCCGTCGGCCTATCTCGGCGTCCTCGTTCGGGTCATACACAGTATCAATTGCGGTCGCCGACATGATCTCCTCAGCGGCGCGGCGGTAATCGGGCGTCGGATTGACTTGCGCGCAGCCAAGCGGGACCAAGAGCGGGATGACCCAGGTGATTCGGTATAATCTTCGTTGATGCATGTACTGAATCCTGTCGTTTGCAACGGCCGGCTGACCAATGACCGGCAACGTAAATGACACGGCGCAGGCCACGCGGAACGCAATCGGCGCGCACGCGGGCCTCATCGCGATAGGCAAACGATGGGCTTCAGATCAGAAGTGAGTGATTGCTCAACAGGATACGCGAGATGGTTCGCTCGCCGAGCGGAATGGGTGGCCCTGTTGCGGAGGACAGAACTGATGTCGGGAGAACCGAACCAAGATCGAGCAAGGCGACCGCAAGGGCCGAAGCGGTTCCCGTCGGCACAGGATTGCAAACCGTGGGATGCGGGTTTGCTGCGCGAACCACAAGATTTTTGGCGAAGACGAGGTAGAGCGAGCCGCATTCTTCGTCATGCGTTGCCGCATCAGACTCGCTCGGCGGTGCTTTGCCCAGCCGCAAGTGTTCCTGATCGTGCCAGGCAGCGTGCTCCTTCTGTCCCCGTTCTGTTTCGACGTTACTGACGACATGAAAATGTCTGCCGTCATCGCCGTGTTCATGGAACAGGACCGCCTCCGCACCCGGTGGCCGCAGAGCGAATGCGGGCACGAGCAGAACGGCAATAACCGCTCGTACGATCCAGGCTGCAGAGGATAAGCAGGAACGCCGCTTCATTACCCTGATGTTAGCAGGACCTCTGTCGTCAGTCCAGAAGCTTATCACATGGGGGCGTGCATAACGTGCTGTCAGTCCGGGAGCAGGATCATGGGGCCTCAGAACAAGATATCTGGCCGTTTTTTCCGGCCTTCGCGCTGCGATTCTTACTCAAATACTTGAGTCCCTGTTCGGCACCGGCAAAGGTGTGTCGCAGGCGGCGTAAGTCCGATCGTTCGCGTGAATGCTTACATGTACGAAACTGCCCTCAAAACGCGATCATCGCTTGCTTCCGCCTGTTTAGAAGAAGACCTTGGCAAGCCGCAGGATGCCCTGTTTCCACGGCACGCGGTGCGACACGCCGCTGGCATCACCGAACTTGTGCAGGTTTGCCAGGTACCACTCATAATTTCGCACCAGCGCGTCGCGGTTGCTGTACTTCGGCCGGAATCCAAGGACCTTCTCCGCTTTTTCAATGGAGACGAATGAGTCCTTCGACGCCGTCTCGTAGACCCACTTGTAGAGCGGGCTGAGTCTGAGCAGTTCGAGGAATCGCAATGTCCAGATCATCGGTGCGGCGGGGAAACCTCTGACGTGCTTGCCGAATCCGGCCCGGTCAAGGACGGCCTGATAGTCCTCGCGCATGGTGCGGAACTCCTTTGCGCCGATGTTGAAGATGTCGTTCACGCGGTCGCGTTCGAGCGTGCAGCACAGATAGATCGCATCACACAAATCTTCCACATCAAGGAACTGGTAGCGATTCCGCCCTGAGCCGATCATCGGAAAGCCGCGCCCATCCTTTGCCCAGTCATAAAACAGCGCGAACACGCCGAGCCGCTCCGGCCCGATGAAGGTCTTTGGTCGGATGATCGGAATGCACATGCCGTACCGTTTGCGATAGTCCAGACACACGGCCTCCGCATCGACCTTTGCCTGACCGTATGGACCAACGCCGTGCAGGGGATCATCCTCGAGCAGCGGGTGATGATCCGGAATGCCGTAGACCGCGGTTGACGAGACATGCACCACACGTTCGCATTCTGCTTCGTGTGACGCTTCGAGAACGTTTCGAGTGCCGTCCAGGTCGGTGGATCGGATGTCCTCGGGGGAGTAGAGCGGCAGCGCCGCGGCGCAGTGGACGACGATCTGCGCGCCCGCCAGGGCCTCGCGTACGGCGGCGATGTCGCGAATGTCGCCCTGAACCTCGCGGATCTTGTCGCGGCAATCCTCGTAGTCGAACGGCACGAGATCGAGCGACGTGACACGGTGGCCGCGCGCCAGCAGGTACCGCACAAGGTTGATGCCCAGAAAGCCGGCGCCGCCCGTCACCATGTAGTGCTTGGGCGATTCATCCGCGGGCAGGGGTAACGTTGAAACTGTTGATCGTGTCGCCGTTGCCAAGTCTTACCTTACAGATCCGATGAGACGGTCCAAGTCCACAGTTGTTTTTCGAAAGGATGCATCATACTGGCTTTGCGGAGTTCGTCACTACGCCGACTGCTGCGGCGATTTCTCGGAAAATCGCCGCCTGCGCCGGGCGTCATTCTGCTCCATGCGCACTTATGATCAGAATAGCAGACGATGGCAGGCCCGGCGAGAGTGGCCTTACTTCAGCCCGACTGTGCGAAGGCGGCATCGACCTTTGCTGGTTGGACACCTCCTTGGGCATATTGCCCGGCTAATCCATCCCTTGCGAAAGCAGTTACCCGGATCGTGTTATCTACTCGATTGTGCGATGGGAGTCCGAATCTGTCGGATCGATGACCGAGCCACGACTGGCCCGGCTCGGCTTGGACAAGCTTGCAACGGCCCTGAAACCTGGTCGATCGCGGTGAACTGCGAAACTGCGAGAAAGCAACAGTTTAAGTTCACTCAATGTTGAGCTGACGAACTACAGCAGGCAGTTGACGAAGATCGGGATGTCGGGAAGGTTGTTGGAGCAGTCGCCATTCATGTCGGCGCAGGAGTTGTACGGCCCGAAGAACATGCTGTCGATGAACTCCTGGATGTCCTTGCCGTTGCAGCCACCATCGGAGTTCAAATCGCCCAGGGCCGTGCAGCCGAGCGGCGGGCGCACCAGTACGATGGCCGCTGTGGACGAATAGACCATCACAAACGTGACACTGTTGCAGGGTGAAGGACTGGGCGGAATGATCGTCGTGAATTCGCCGGTGCGCCCCGCCGTTGCATTGATGGCAATGAACTGTTCACCGACTTTCGGGACATAGCCAGTCGGGAGGAACACACGGATGGTGCCGTTGAAACTCGCCGTGCCGGTCACGTTGGTGCGATCGTGCTGAGCCGAAGCCGGCGTGCCGCCGATGTCCATCTCGTAAGAGCCGGAGGGGTTCAAGGTCAGGTTGCCTTGGATGCTGATGATCCCACCGGGCGTCGGGCTACGCATTGGATCGAGAATTCCTGACAAGATCACGTTGCCCACAAGATCGCCCCGCCCGCGGATTCTGCCGCCGAGTTGCAGCCCGATGCCCGTGGAACAGGTAAGCGATCCGCCAGAGTCGATGGTCGTCAATCCTCCGAGAACCGCGCCGTTGGAATCAACGAGGGTGACGTCCTGCGACCCGACGGCCAACGCGCCGTTGTAGGAAAACCCAGCGGCGGAGTTCTTCCCGATGGACAAGTTCCCGGTTGCAGTAATAGCGGCAGCGGAATCGCCGGTAATCTCCGTATCGCAGACACCGGAGCCGGTGTATCCGCCACCCGCGCCGAAATGGATCTTCGTTCCGAAGACGCCGGCACCGGCGTTGCTGATTACGCCGTTGAAAGTAAGACCTGAAGCGCCAGTGGGGACGATGCTGCCGGGTCCGACGGTGACGTCTGCGTCGACTGTTCCCGTTCCGGTAAGAGCGGAGCCCGACAGCATTTGAACCGGCTGACCTCCGATGAACGAGCCGCCGTTCAGGAAGATGGTGCCGGATCCTCCGTCGGGGTCCCCGAGGATGGTGTCACCGTCGACCGAGGCGGTTCCACCGGTGTTGACGCTCAGTATACCGACGCCGGCTGCGACCGCTGCCGAGGTATTCCGGCCGATCAGCAGATCGCCGCTGACGTCGAGTGTGGCATTGAGAATGCCGGAGGTCTGGACGGTGATACTGCTGTTCGAGGCAGAGCCATTTGCGATCACCAGGTCGCCCGCGAACGATGCCGATGCGCCGTTGGAGACGGTCATTGTTGCATCGCCGCCCTGGCCGATTCGAGACTGACTGGTTCCCTGCACCTCGAGCGATGACTGGCCGATCGGTATGAGTGAAAAACCGGAGACGGTAATGGTGGGCGAGGACGCGGCATTCAGGCCGGCGATGAACTGGTCGGCAACGACGACCGATCCGGCTGCGGTAATGTTGAGTTCGGCATCGCCGTTGTTGCCGATGAACAGGTCCGCGCCCGCGCCGGTGATGTTCAGGTCTGCATCGTCATCGTTGACGTTGATCGTGCCGAAGCTGTTCAGGGCGTTGCCTGCCGTCACGGTTGTGCTGGAAGTCAGCGTGCCGGTTGTCAGGGTCATGGTGGCGCTGTCACCGGCGAGATTGCCTACGGTGATTCCTGTGCTGACGGTGTGCGGACTGCTGATGGTGTGTGTGACCGTGCCCTGTCGGTAGGTATGCGTGCGGCTGTTTGCGACGGTGGCATTCCATGTGACTGAATAAGATCCGCCCAGATTGAAGGTCAGGTCGTCGACAGAGGTTGGTATCTGCACCGGGTTCCAGTTGCTCGCGGTCGCCGCGGAACCTCCGGCGGCGTTGTTCCATGAGAGGGCCGCCGCACGGGCTGGCACCGTGAACATGAGCATCGAGATAGCGGCGCCGGCAATTCCCAGCGCGCGGATCACAGTGCAACAAGACGAACTCAATATCATCTATCCATACTCCCTGTTATCGGCGAGTTGCCTCTGCGGACGCGGCTACGTGAAAGCCATCGTCAAGCGCTGACGATTACGCGCGGTGATGATCAGACCCCGGCCGGAAACACGACCCACAATGTCATGATCATACCGATTCCCGTTGGCCCGTTCAAGCTTCCCTCTGAACGCTGAAGCGGCGCGACGGTTACCTTCAAGTGAAACTTGGAGTGCAGGAATTCGGCCTTAGCCGCGACAATCGCAACGCTTTTGCACCCTTGACTGGAGTTGTCGCTTGCCTAGCAAGGGAAATATCAGTCACAGACGGTCGCCCGGACTCCCCTTGAGGGAAGGAGTAAAGACGCTGGAATATGGTAGTTGCAAACGAGAAGAGTTGCGCGGAGAAACCGGACAGCCCGCTGACACTGGAAAACAGCCGGCGGTGGGATTTGAACCCACGACCTCAGCTTTACGAAAGCCGTGCTCTGCCGCTGAGCTACGCCGGCGGGAACCTAAGTGCCTCTCAACGAACAGCTGTGGGACATATCTTCCGATCGTTCAGGAGACCGGTCCCACAGATATCTCTTGAGGCACCAGGATCATTATCATTTCGGAGGATCTGCGAAACGTCAAGGGTCGCCCTGCCACGGACTTCGCGTCGAAGACTGCCACTGTACTTCGTGGTACTCGCCATGATGTAGTCTGGATCATCAAGCTATGGACAGGAAACGCCCGCCAGCAGCTTCTGCACCATGGACTCTACATCGGCGAGGTCCAGCACGAGGTCGCCGTTGACATCGGCCCGGCAGTACGCAAGCGTCGTGCAGTGTGGCGGATCGAGCAGGGTGAGGATCAGCCCCTGCAGGTCGAGGGCATCGAGCACGCCATCCCCATTGGTGTCGCCCGGACAACAGACCACACAGGGCGTCATCGAAAGGAGTCGAATCACGAAGGGGGCGATGTCGAGCGCGTCGATGCTCATGTCGCGATTGATGTCGGCGCGACAACGTTCACCGGGATCCAGCCCGGATGGATCGAGAAGCGCCGCGGCGAAGAGTGAAACGTCGCTGAAATCCACCCGACAATCGTCGTTCATGTCGCCCACGCAGCATGCGGGCGGGCAGTTGATATCCGCGAGGCAGGGCTGACCGGGCGTGAAGAGATCGGTCGGCAGATCGCAATCGGTCGATTCAGTCACGTCACAAGACAAGTCGACGTGGCAACATGCGCCGTTGCCCTCGGGGATACAGTCGATGCTCAGTACGCCGTCCCCGCCGCCGGCAGCGTTGTCCGACTTTCCACCGACGCGAATGAGAATGCACTGCCCCATGACCGCTGGAAGAAGCACGTAGGAATCCGACATGCCGCCGATGTCGTCGTTGCACGCCCACTCGGAGACGTTGCCGTCGGGTGCTGGCGCGGGACACGCGACCGGGCACTCCGATGCCGGGCCGTACACGGCGAGCAGCGTATCGAATGAACTGCCGATCGTGCGAATCGCGATTGTGCCGTCGCAGGGCACTTCGTAGCTGAACCAGACATCCTTAAAGAGCTGACCGCAAGTGGTCTGCGGCGCGCCGGCCTCGGTGATCGCATTCGTGGTGTTGAAGTGGAAGGCGACCGGATCGCCGACGAGATTGAATGCGTCTTCGCAGTCATCATTATCCGGTGCGCGACAGGCAGTGGCGCAGGACTCACCGGGGAAGAACTGATCTCCCGGGGCGGTGCAAGCCACCTGCGGGAGTAAGTCGCAGGTCAGATTGCCATGACAGCAGGCGCCCAGACCGTCGTCGATGCACTGGATGTTCAGCACGCCGGGGCCGCTGTTTTGTGCGGAGGCCGACTGGCCGCCGACACGAATCAGGATGCACTGTCCCACCGTTGCGGCGACCACGACCGAGGAGGTCGTGCCGTTGGGGATGTTATCGTTGCAGGTTGTTTCGGAGCCGCTGGACGTCGGGCATGTCACCGGGCAGGAAGCGCTGGGACCGTAGACAGCCAGGACGGTGTCAAAAGCGCTGCCGATGGTGTCGATGGCCACGACGCCGTCGCAGGGCGCTTCGTAACTGAACCAGAGATCGTGAACGATCGAGCCGCAGTTGGTCATCGGCAGTCCATCGCCCATCGCGGTACCGTTCGTGTTGAAGATCACAGAGAGATTGTTACCGCTGAGCGCGAGTTGATCCGCGCAGTCTTCGTTGGTCGGCGGGCAGGTCAGGTTCGCGCACAGTTCATCAAACCACTGGCCGCCGGCCTGCGCGCACTGCGCGGGCGTCATGCCATCCTGACATGTGCCGGAGGGCAGGCAGCATGCTCCGGGATCATTGACGCCGCATGGTGGGATGAGGTTCATGCACAACGTGCTCTGTGCGAAACGCTGAGCCGGACGCTGGCAATCGACGATGCTCGCGCTGTCGGCGCAACTTCCGGATTCCTCGCAACAGGCGCCGATGCGGTCCGGCTCACTGGCGGCGGTGAGTATCTGGAAAGAAAGATTTCGATTCGTGCCTGCGGGAGGAACACTCGGGCAGAAGCCGAAATTGCCTTCAAAATCGGTCCAGTTGTTGTACGGCGGACCGGCGCTCGGAAAGTATTGCTTGGAGCCGTCCTGCATGGGCGACCACATCGAGGAGGTGCACCAGAAGCTCTGATTCGGCGGGCCGGCGTGGCGCGGGACGATCGAGAGCCAGTACTTGACGCCCTTTCGGACGAGGAAGTTGACCGGGATGTCGATCTGGTAACACGGGCGGCACTCGCCCACGAGTGTTTCGTTCAGCAGCGCGGAGACGTGCACCTGCTGGGAGATTGTGTAGTCACCGGTCTGTCCGCCCAGGTTGTCGGGCAGACCGCCGGGAACGTCGTCGGGACCGCTGTCATCGTTCGGGTAAATCGTGACAAAGACGGTCTTCCAGGTGTTGGTCGGGGTGGGCGTACCGCTGCCGTCGTCGGCAATGAAGAAGGCCGCGCGGATCATTGTGATGCGGCAGAGGTCGGTATCACCGGGGTTGCCGAGCATGAAATCATCAGCGGCCGCACCAATGAAATTCCACACGGGGATTTCCGCGTTCTCGCTCCACTGGCTGGCGGGATCGCCGAAATCATCGAGCGGGGAACCGTTGTCGTAGGTGCAGACCGGCGTGCCGCGCGGCGATGCGTCGAACGGCGGCATCGACCAGGTGGAACGGGCGTTGATGCCCGGCGAGCGACGGGCGGCGGCTTCAGTAGGCGCAGAACGCACAATCGGACGAAACTGCGAAACAGGTTGTGCTGTGCTGTTCGGTGATTGCTCCTGCAGAGATGCTTCATTCTTCGCGGCGACAGCGCTTGGGCGAACGGATGACTGGGCGATCACCATTGGCGGTAGGCCGAGGACGAAACAAACGAGGCCGAATGCCCGGAGGAGCGTGAACCGCACACGACCAGAACAAGAACTTCGCGGGCCGAGCGCAGGCCACGCGCGCTGCGATCGGGCGGTCGTGGTTATTCGCTGGCTGGGATGCATCAACTCTGCTACTTCCCTTGAAGACTTAAGTCCGGCGACGGCGTGGTCGCCGCGGTATGCGGCCCAGCGGGCGGCAATTCCACGATGCTTGTGGTTCACATCCGTCTTGTTCAGCGGCCCTCAGGTGGGGAGCAAGCGGGCCGCCGTGGGCAATTCAATTCGGGTTGAGCCCCCCTCTTGGTGGCTTACTTAATCATATCACCTTCCAAGCTGTCTCCCAATCATCGCAGCCCGATAAAAAACACCAGATTGACTTTCTGGGGAGCAATCCGAAATCTCCGGCAGCGGCTCGGTTTACATGCCACCGGTATCGTCCGGACCGACCGGCGCACCGTGCGTTGCCTCGCTGTCCACCCGGCGCGTCTGATTGACCGGCAGGCGGACACGGATCAGGGTGCCTTCGCCTTCGACGGAGCGGACTTCGATCTGTCCGCCGTGTTCGTCGATGATCTTCTTTGCCACAGCCAGGCCCAGACCGGTACCGCCGTGACCCTTCGTGGAGTAAAACACGTCAAAGATCCGCTCGACGTGTTCGGGAGGGATGCCGGGCCCGTTGTCGCCGACGGTGAGAATCAGCCACTCACCGGCGGGATCGAGTGCGGTCTTTACAGTGACGGCGCCGGTGGATCGGGGGACGGCGTCGATGCCGTTGGCGATGATGTTCAGTGCGACCTGGTGTATTCCGTCTTCATCCATGAGGACGGCAGGAAGCATGTCAGACAGGTCGTGCTTGACGAGCACGCCCTTGTCAGCGGCCCGGCGCTGCACGAGCTTGAGCACGTCTTCGACGACGGCATTGAGCTGGACCGAGGAGAGCCGCGGCGTGCGGCGCTTGGCGAAGGCGAGCATGTTGAGCGAGAGACTGTAGATTTTGTCGAGGTTTCGTTCGACGACCTGCCAGCCCTGATCGACCATCGCCCAGTTCTGATCCCGCACGCCCATGGCCACCACGTCGCTGCCGCCGGTCATGCCCTGGAGGATGTTCTTGATGTAGTGCGAGAGTGCGGCGACGGTCTCGCCGGTGGCGGCGAGTCGCTCGGTTCGCATGCGCTGATCGACGAGTCGCACGTCTTCAATCGCGAGACCGGCCATCTGACCGATCGCCGCTACCAGCCGGAGCTGCTCTTCAGTGTAGATGTGTGTGGCCATCGCACATTCGACGTAGATGACGCCCAGGACGGTTTCCCGTGCCAGCAGAGGCACGCAAATGACGGATTGGAGACCGATACCGGGCGCGCTGTCGGCGCGCTCATCGGCGCTGAAGCGTGGATCGGTCGTGGTGTTGGAGCAGAGTACGCCCTCGCGGCGCTCGACGACATGACTGATGATCATCCGATTGGGCCGTAGCTTTTCGGGATCCACGGGATCGCGGTTGCGAGCGATCTGCGTTTCGAATTTCCCCGTCTTCTCGTCGCGGAGCAAAACGAGGGCGCGATCTGCAGGCACCTCATCAAACAGCAGCTCTAACACGCGTTCGACCAGTTGCTCCGGCGTAAGGACGGCGCCGACGGCGTCCAGAAGCGCGGAAACCACGCGCCAGGATCGCACGGCCTCGGCTGCGGCGGGCGTCGCCAGAATCATGCTGTCATCGCCGGTGGAAACCGAACCAAGAATCGAAGCGTCGACCTGATCGGCCCCGCTTTCCAGGTCCACCAGGTCGGCGAGGACGGGTTCGGCAGCTGTATCGCTGAGCGGCCGATCTTCGCTGGCATCCCAGACCAGCAGCGTACCACCGAGTCGAATCTGGTCTCCGTGTTTAAGCCGCGTCGGGCGCTCCAGCCGCTTGCCGTTGATGTAGGTTCCGTTGGCGCTGCGAAGGTCTTCAAGCTGCCAGCCGCGGCCGGTGGGTTTGAGTTCGGCGTGCCGCCGCGAGACCGTAAAGTCGGTCAGCGGAAGATCGGCGCTGGCACGGCCCAGCAGGACCGGCTTGCCGTCGACGGTTTTGAATCGCTGCCCCTTGTCGGGGCCCTGCAGTATGAGCAGACTTGGCACGACCTGACCTTCTTTCGTCCGCGGTCGGGATGATCAGAATTTCCCCGGATTTGACGCTGGGCGAAACATGCCCGGTCACCGCGCGTGCCGCCTCGTGAGAACGCAAGGCGACGGGTCACATCTCGGCGACGCGTCGCGTCAACTTAAGTGTACTTTGACCGACCGAGGGCGATTGGCTGCATGCTCGAAAGAAGTCTATTCACGGCCGCGAATCCGGTCAAACGGGCTTCGTTGCAAGTTCATCTCAGCGGGGAAGTTGGAAGCAGGGCGGTCGGTCCGCCGCTTCTTGCCGCGCGCCGCGGGTTGACCTAGCATGCATCCCGTTCGGGCGCGTGGTTATCGGCCGACGCGGTAACAGGCGAAGACGGCGGCCTCGGCACAGGAGCGGAAGGGATGGCGAGAGTAGCAGCCGAAGAGCGCGAGCGCCTGCAAAAGGCGATCCACGAGCATGATTTTCTCCATCGGATACTGCGTCAGATCGAACATCTGCATCGCGTGGTCTTTCATGCAGAGCGACTGGACCCGATGTTTGTGCGCGCCTCGGCGGAGGAGATTCTGATCGCCGACGTGATCACGCGGCACCGCGGGCAGTTCGATGGCGTCTATTACGCGCTGCGCAAGAGCGAGGAGTCTGGCAAGTCCTGGCAACAGGCCATCGCGGAATACGCGGCCTACATTCACAACTACTACACCACGCCGCTTGGGGTCATCCTGCGCAAGGACCTTTTCGGGGACGACACGCATTTCGTGACACCGGCCGCAGGGAAGGAATCGGCACTTTACCAGCCGCCGACGGATCGCTGAAGCTACGCAATTCGGAAGAATGTATCTTGCGTCGCAGTCAACTCGCAACAAGCTTTTACCGCACTATGGATTCGCCGGTTGCGTCGCAGCGGCGGGCTGTTCAGCCGTATTGCCGGACGCATCGCGCTGGCCGGTGCGGATGATCTGGCCGGAGAGGATGCCGCCGTAGCAATCGCCGAACCAGGTACCGGCGTAGAAGTCACGGTAGACCATCACGCGGGCCGAGTAGGTCCCGAGCCCCGGCAGGGACATGTTGTCGAGGGTGATGATCGGCGTGTCTTCGGCCCATACGACGCGGACCGTCACGGGGATGTTCACATCTTTGTCGGCGTACTTGATCCGTGCGACGACGACCCAGTAATCATCACTGGCCTTCGAAACCTTCGAAATCGTGTATTCCTCAGGGCGAGGTGGAGAAAGGGGCTTGCCGGTCAGCGGCTGACCCGGCTCACCCTGTACCATCTGCCATGTGCCTTTGAGCACGCTGCCGGAAAGCATCTCCTTGAACTGCTGTTCACGCTCGGCCTGCCGCGACGCCGTCTTGTTCGACGGCAGCTTTTCTTGCGGCCGCGTAGCATCCTCTGCCGGCTGGTCCCCCTGAACGCCTGTCGCCACGGGCAACAGGAGCATTGCCACCGCCATTCGCAAGGAAATCCACTGCATTGCCTGTCCTCCTCGCATTGCTGCGATCAAGCTGTACGCAACTGTCGTCGTAACCAAGCCGTGCGCATCGTCAAGCTCGTGGTCGCGGCTCGTGTGAAAATGGACGATTCTCAACGTTTTGTTATAGTAACCTGTCGGAAGATCACCCGTCGCCCGCTCCGGTGGTTTTAACGCAGCCGTCGGGCGAATCCCACGGAATAGTTTACAAGGAGTCTGGAAATGCATCGCCTGGTCATTCGACTTGCCGGTTTTGTCTGCTTCATCGGAGTGCTCGCGGCTGGTTGCGCTCAGCCGACCCAGTACCCGCAGACGGCGCTGACGTATCCACCGTCGGCGAAAATGGATGTCGTCGATGAGTATCACGGGGTCAAGGTCGCCGATCCGTACCGCTGGCTGGAGGAACTGGATTCGCCGGAGACGAAGCGCTGGGTCGATGCGCAGAACAAGGTGACGTTCGGTTATCTGGAGCAGATACCGGCGCGTGACCGGCTCAAGAAGCGATTGACGAAGCTGTGGGACTACGAGAAGTTCGGCATTCCCTACCGCGAGGGCGGGCGCTACTTCTACTCGCGCAACGACGGCCTGCAGAATCAGAGCGTTATCTACACGACACGCGATCTGACCGGCCCCGCGGATGTGCTGATGGATCCGAACAAGCTGACCAGTGACGGTACGATGGCACTGTCGGGTTATTCCATCACGGAGGACGGCCGCCTGATGGCTTACGGCATCGCGGATGCCGGCAGCGACTGGCAGGTCTGGCGCGTACGTGACGTCGACACGAAGCAGGACCTTGCCGATGAAATCCGATGGGTCAAGTTCTCCAGTGCATCGTGGACCAAGGACGGCAAGGGCTTCTTCTACAGCCGCTACGATGAACCGAAGCCCGGCGAGGCCCTGGCTGGCACGAACTACTTCCAGAAGCTTTATTATCATCGGATCGGCACGCCGCAATCGCAAGACGAGCTGATCTACGAGCGGCCGGACGAAAAGGAATGGGGCTTCGCCGGCAGCGTCACGGAGGACGGCCGTTACCTGGTCATCAGCATCTGGAAAGGCACAGAGCGCAAGAACCGGCTGTATTACAAGGACCTGACAGCGCCCGGCTCGCAGGTGGTCAAGCTGCTGGACGATTTCGACGCCCAGTACGATTTCATTTCCAACGACGGGCCGGTGTTCTGGTTCCGAACGGACCTCGACGCGCCGTGCTATCGTGTCATCGCGATCGACACGCGCCAGCCCGAGCGGTCAAACTGGAAAGAGCTCATTCCGCAGTCGACGGATACGCTGCAGGGCGTCAGCGTGCTCAACGACATGTTCGTCTGCAATTACCTGCACGACGCCTACACACAGGTGAAGATTCACGACCTGGCCGGCAAGTTCGTCCGGGAGGTGGAACTGCCGGGAATCGGTTCGGCTTACGGTTTCGACGGTAAGCGGAAGGACACGGATACGTTTTATTCATACACCAGCTTCAACATGCCGCCCACGATCTTTCGATACGACATGATCACGGGCCAGAGCACGGTCCACAAGCAGCCGAAGGTGGACTTCAACCCGAACGAGTACGAGACGAAGCAGGTCTTCTACAGCAGCAAGGATGGCACACAGATACCGATGTTCATCGTGCACAAGAAGGGGCTGCGGCTGGACGGCAACAACCCGACGTTGCTGTACGGTTACGGCGGCTTCAACGCATCGATGACGCCCTCGTTCTCGGTCAGCCGAGTGGTCTGGATGGAGATGGGCGGCGTGTACGCGATTGCCAACCTGCGCGGCGGCGGTGAATACGGCAAGAAATGGCATGACGCCGGACGACTCGCCAATAAGCAGAACGTTTTCGACGACTTCATCGCCGCTGCCGAGTGGCTGATCTCCAATCGATACACGCAACCGAAGAAGCTGGCCATCCAGGGCGGCAGCAACGGCGGTTTGCTGGTCGGCGCCTGCATGACGCAGCGGCCGAACCTCTTCGGCGCCTGCCTGCCGGCTGTCGGCGTGATGGACATGCTTCGCTTCCACAAATTCACGATCGGCTGGGCGTGGAAGAGCGACTACGGCTGTGCCGAGGATGATCCGGCGCAGTTCAGAACGCTGTATGCCTACAGCCCGCTGCACAACCTCAAGCCCGGAACGAGCTATCCGGCGACGCTGATCACCACGGCGGATCATGACGATCGGGTGGTGCCCAGCCACAGCTTCAAGTACGCCGCGGCTTTGCAGGAGGTCCATCAGGGCAATGCCCCGGTGCTCATCCGGATCGAGACCCGCGCCGGTCATGGTGCCGGCAAGCCGACGACGAAGATCATTGAGGAGCAGGCGGACATCTATGCCTTCCTGCTCCGCACGCTGGAGATGGACGACACGAAGGTGCGATCGTAGGACGTGCTGCCGGCTTCGTTACGTTCCGCCGGTGAGGCGGCCGCGCAGCGCAAGCAGCTTTGCATCGGTAGCGCAGGCGGGCGGCACCTGATCGAGCAGCGCTCGGGCACGATCTGTCAGATTCAGTTCGATCAACAACTGCAATTGATCGGTCCAGACGGCGCAGTCCTGCGGCGCGAGGCGCGCTGCTTCGCGGAATGCAGCCAACATGGGTTCGATTTCCCGCCGCGCAGCATGAATCTTCGCCAGGTCTTTTCGATACATGACGCTGTCCGGCGCGCATCGGACGGACTGCTGTGCGCTGGCCAGCGCACGCTCCAGATCGCGCTCGGCAATGTAGATACGCGACAGCATCGCCCAGAGCCGGGCATCATTTTTCACTTCCTGTGTGCTGCGCTCCAGTGCCGGCCTGGCCTTTGATAGTTCTCCGGCAGCAAAGTAACAGCGGCCCAGCAGCCCCCAGACGGCTGAATCCGACGGGTCCAACCTCACCGCCTGCTCGTATGCGGCGGTCGCTTCTGACGGGCGGCCGAGCCATTCGAGCGTCGCGCCGCGCGCCTTGTGCAGGGCGGCATCCTCCGGGTGGATAAGCAAGCCGTCGTTCATCACCGATTCGGCCAGGGCGTATTGTCGGAACGTGAAGAGAAACATGCCCACGCGATGCGCATGAGACGGTGATGCGACGCGCCGCCACCACGGCGTATCACTCCACCCGACGGGCGCGGGCAGGTCCTGTCGCACCGGCGCGAGCAGCGATTCAAAACTGACATCGCGCCCCACGACCGGAAGATCGCCTGCGGTATCAGTTCGCACGAAGACAGCCGCCACGCTGTCAAAAAAGACCAGTTGCCAGGCGGGATCGTCGCGCAGGTAAGTCACTGCCTTCGAGATCAGGTCCACCACGGCGACCTGGATGCCGTACTTCTCGAGACTGCGCCGACAGGCCTGCTCATCCATGAGCATCTGCATGTACTCGGTGAAGAATTCCTCGCCGTAGACTTCCAAACGGGGATCGATGAAGACCGGGAAACCGTGTGCCAGCAGGTAGCTTCCTTCCATCATCGTGTTGAAGATCGGGCCGGCGGGCGCGGCCGCGCGGAGGAACTCGACGGCGCGATGCGGATATCGGTTCGTGGCCATTCGCAGACCGAACTCGTTGGTGTCCTTCTGCCAGACGCTGAACCGATCGGTGGCCATGCTCCAAGATGCGCCGAGACAGATAACGATCACGAATGCGCTGGTCAGGATGCTGATCACCGGTAACGTTTGACATACGCCTCGACGATGCCAGATCTGGCTGCGCGACACGTTCTGGATCACGAAGGGCACGGCCACCAGGCAAAAAAGCGGCAGATTGCGAATGGCGATCACCGCCAGATAGCCGAGCGAAATACAGACCATGAGCCAGAAGCCATCCAGCCGTCGCAGGTTGATGAGCGCCGAAACGATGCAGAGCGTCAGCAGTGCCTCGAAGAAGATGACGGCGGTAAACTTCTGGGAGAAGCTGAATGTGCCGGCAAACTCGGAGATGTACTCCTTGAATGCCGTGCCGTGAATCTCCGTCGCCAGAAGAAATGGAAAAGCCAGCCCGCGCAGGCCGTAGGGGTTGAGCAGACAGGCCGCGAAAGTCAGCGTGAATACCAGCGCAGCGATCCGCCATCGCCCCGTCGCATGTGATTCTGCTGCTCCGCTCCCGCGCGGGGATCGAAAGCGGTCGAACAGTTCGCTCATCAGCCAGAGACCCACGAGAAACGGCCCGAGGATGAAGAGCGTGTGGGCATTGGTCCAGACGATCTGCAGCGGCGGGAGAATCCAGGCCCAGGCGGTTCGGCCGTCGCGTGCCCGCTGGATGACGTAGAGGAAAACGGCGATCAGCAGGTACGTCACCTGTTCGGGACGGGACTGAAATCGCTGACTTGCGGCGAGGACGGCGAGGGTAAGGACCAGCGCCGCGGCCGGCAGGTTTTCGCGTTTGAGGAAGATGGAAGCGAGGACGGCGAAGGAGGCCAACATGACCATGCATTGTGCAAGGATCACGCCGGCAGCGCCGCAAGCTTTGTAGAGACAGTAGAGCCCGAGGCAGAAGATCCAGCGGAGTTCGATCCACTCCGCACCGGTCTTCGTGTGTGAGAAAACGTCGGTCTGCGGGATGCCGGAATCGGCGATCAGTCTGCCAGTGGCGTACTGCCACCAGAAGTCCGAGTTCCAGATGCAGCGGAGTGAGGCGATGGTAAGGAGCAATGCTGCCGCGAGTGCCGCGGCGATCGAGAGCGTAAGCTGCAGGCGCGAGGTCGTCGTGAGTGTAACCGTTCCTGCGGGATCGCTGCGGTCGTTACGCATAGGATGAATCTACCGGGATTCGTGGCATGGGACAAAAGGCCGAAGTTGTAACGACGCCCGATCTGACGATTTGACACCACCCGCTGTCCGCCCTACCGTTACCGGCTTGTTCGTTTGGGGCAATGCAGAAACATCGAGCGCCGTTACTCATGAGCAACGTCGATCTTCGCTCTTACGTCTTTCTCGACAGCATGCAGCCGCAGTTCGCGTCGTTCATCGCGACCGTAGCCCAGGGCTTTTTGCCCGTGCCGCGAATGGCCTCGCTGTACATCGAAATTTCGCCCGGCATCGAGATCAACCGCATTACCGACATCGCGCTGAAGAGTACTCGGGTCACGCCGGGCATGCAGATTGTCGAGCGGCTCTACGGCATGCTCGAGATTCACTCCGAATCGCAGGCGGACATCCGCCAGGCCGGCCGATCGATCCTGGAGACGCTGGGCCTCCGAGAAGAGGATCGCCACAAACCGCGCGTGCTGTCGAGCCAGGTGATTCGCAATGTCGATGCCTATCAGACGCAGCTCATCAACCGCATGCGGCATGGTAATATGATTCTGCCCGGCCACACGCTGTATGTAATGGAGCTTGAGCCGGCGGCGTACGCGGCCCTTGCTGCGAACGAGGCGGAAAAAGCGGCGGAGATCAACATCCTGGAAGTTCGCACCTTCGGCAGCTTCGGTCGCATCTATCTGGGTGGCGAGGAGCGCGATATCGACGTGGCCTACCGAGCCGCCGAGCAGTGCGTCGCGGAAGTCAGCGGCCGGGTGATCGAGAAGAAACACCATTAGGACATGAAGGATCGAGCCAGAGACAGAGCATTTTGCATAACGACGCCGATGGATTGCCATCCGTCGGCTTGAGCGGGAGGTACGATTCGATGACCGACGCACTGGGAATGATAGAAACGCGCGGTTTTGCCGCGATGGTCGAGGCCGCCGACGCGATGACGAAGGCCGCCAAAGTGGAACTGGTCAGCTACGAGAAGATCGGCGGCGGCTACGTGACCGCGATCGTCCGTGGCGATGTGGCGGCGGTGAAGGCGGCGTGCGACGCCGGCCAGGCCGCGGCTTCACGCGTGGGCGAGATCGTTTCGGTCCATGTGATCGCGCGGCCGCACACGAACGTCGATCTGGTCCTCCCGCTGGGCCGACTGGAGCAGGCGAGAAAGTCGGCGAAAGGCAGTAACTGAGTAAAACCGCTGGATGCGGGATTGAGAAGGCCGTGAAGGGATGGCACAAGCCGTCGTCCTTCTGCTTTCTCAAACCCCGAGTCTCGGTTGATCCCTTCGGACACAAAGAACATGCTGCTCGCGCAAGTCATCGGCACCGTCGTCTCGACGCGCAAGGAACAGAGTCTTGACGGGCTCAAGTTTCTGCTGCTGCGCGGCGTCGACATGGACGGCAAAGCGACCGGCCCGACCGTCGTTGCGGCCGATGCCGTGGGTGCCGGCGTGGGCGAGATGGTGATGTACGCGAGCGGATCGAGTGCCCGGCAGACGGTGATGACCGACAAGCGCCCGGTGGATGCGGTGGTGATGGCCATCGTCGATCAATGGGAGGTCGGCGGGGACCAGAAGTACAAGAAATAAACGTCAATTGGCGAGTGCCAAGAATGACGCGACGACTCGCACATAACAGCCGGACCTTCTCATTCCGTCGGTTGTAGCTGGACGTTCATGGCTTCACACAGCCGCGTTTGATTGATGCTTCGCGGAGGCATTTCGGTGTCGCAGCTTTCCGATTTTCAGATCGATGCGATAGCCCGGCGCGTGGCCGACCGGTTGCGCACCGCCGCGCCATCCGCTCCCGCTGCGGCGGCTGCCGAGACATCGCCGAAAGCGCCGCAACTTCGACCGGCCGATCACGAATCGCTCGCCCGGGGTGGTGCCCTGCCGATGGGCGTCTTTCGATCGATCGATGAATGTGTTGCAGCGGCGCAGGCGTCCTTTGTCGAGTTCTCAAAACTCGGTCTTGAAAAACGCAAGGTCATCATCGCGGAAGTCCGTGCGTCCATGATGGCACATGCGATCTCGCTTGCCCGCGACGCCCACGAGGAAACCGGCCTCGGCCGCGTGGAGGACAAGATTCTCAAGAACCGCCTGGTCACACGCAAGACGCCGGGACCGGAAGTGCTCGAACCGCGTGCCTGGTCGGGCGACGACGGCCTGACGGTCATGGAGCGGGCGCCCTTCGGCGTCATTGCCGCCATCACGCCGACGACGAACCCAACGTCGACAATCATCTGCAATACGATCGGCATGATCTCCGCCGGCAATACGGTCGTTTTCAACGTTCACCCGAACGCCAGGCGGGTTTCGTGCCGAAACGTCGGGCTGATCAACGAAGCCATCCTTCGGGCCGGCGGTCCTCCGAATGTCGTCACCGCCATGGCCGAGCCGACCATTGAAAGCGCGCAGGAGCTGATGCACCACAAGGGCATCCGCCTGCTCGTCGTCACCGGCGGTCCTGGTGTCGTTCAAGCCGCCATGGCCAGCGGCAAGCGGGCGATCTGTGCCGGCCCGGGCAATCCACCGGTGGTTGTTGATGAGACCGCGGACATTGAGCGTGCCGGCCGCGACGTCGTGCTCGGCGCTTCGCTGGACAACAACGTCATCTGCACGGACGAGAAGGAAGTATTCGTCGTCCAGTCGGTGGCTGATCGATTTCTCAAGGCCATGGAAGCAGCCGGCGCCGTTGTGCTGACGAAGCCGCAGACGGCAGCAATCGAGAAAGTCATCTTTGAGGAGACCCGCGGCCCGCGCAAGCCCGGCGTCACGAATAAGAAATGGGTCGGCAAGAACGCGAACGTGATCCTTGAGCAGATCGGCATGCGCGTGCCGGACACGGTGCGACTCGCTGTGCTGGATGTGCCGGTCGAGCATCCGCTGATCTGGACCGAGCAGCTTATGCCGGTGCTGCCGGTGGCACGCGTGGCGAATGCCGACGAGGCAATTGACCTCGCAATCGCCGCCGAGCATCGTTTCGGCCACTCGGCGTCGATGCACTCGATGCACCTGGGGCGGCTCAGTCGCATGGCCCGGGAAATCAACACCAGCATCTTCGTGAAGAACGCCCCGATTTACGCTGGACTCGGTGAAGGCGGCGAGGGATACAGCTCATTCTCGATCGCCAGCCCGACGGGCGAAGGGCTGACGGATCCGCGATCGTTCTCGCGCGAACGCCGCTGCGTGCTCAAGGATCACTTCCGAATCGTGTGAGACAGACGTGCCCGACGATCCCGCCATTGCATTGATCGAATACGGCAGCATCGCCGCGGGCACGCGGGCGAGCGACGCGCTCGTCAAGAAGGCGCCGGTGACCATCCTGCGCGCGGGTACGCTCCAGCCGGGCAAGTATGCGATCCTTTTCTCTGGACAGGTCGCAGCCGTCGAGGAGTCGTATGTCGAAGGCCTGCGACTTGGAGCAGATTGCGTGATTGATCGCGTCCTGCTTCCCGAAGTTGCATCGAGCGTGCGGGCGGCCATCCTAGACGAAGCGGGCAAGTGGGACGCCGACACAATCGGCGTCATCGAAACGACGACGATGGCATCCGTCATCGAAGCGGCCGATGCGGCGGTCAAAGGTGCACGCGTTGAAGTGGTTCGGATTCGCCTCGGCGACGGACTTCATGGCAAGGGCCTGGCCCACTTCGCCGGTGAGCAGGCGGACGTGGAAGCGGCGATTGAAATCGGCAGCGGGCGGATCGCCTACAAAAATCAGCACGTCTGGACGGCGGTGATTCCCCGTGCGGACGCGGAACTACGCGGCATCCTGCGGCGGTCGACCACCTTCGCGGAGGGTGTGTGATGCTGCTCGGTCGCGTCATCGGTACCGTGGTACCCTGTGTGGTATATGATGGTCTCGCCGGTGTGCCGATGCTGATCGTTCAGCCGTTGTCGAAGGAGCAGAAGTCAGTCGGCGGGCCGATCGTCTGTTGCGATGCAACACGCATGGCCGGCCCCGGCGAACTGGTCTATTACGAAGGCGGCCGAGAAGCGGCGCTGGCCCTCAAACCGTGGTTCGTCCCGGTAGATCATACGATCGTCGGCATCGTCGACGGTGTTGACGTTTGAAAGCGTCGGGAGAAGAAGTTGTATGATCCTCGGCATCGTGCGCGGTTCGATATTCTCGACGATCAACCACCCATTCTACGACAATCGAAAGCTGCTCGTTGTTGACGGGATTGACGAGGGCGGCAAACCGACGGGTAAGTATGTGATCGCCGTGGATGTCGTGGACGCGGGCGTCGGCGAGACGGTGCTGATCAACGACGAGGGAAACGGCGCCCGGCAGGTGCTGGACGATCCGCAGGGACCTGTGCGCAGCGTGATTGTCGGTATCGTGGATGAGGTGATGGTACGTTAAGATGACACGTGCTAGCTAGTGCTTCCCCATGTCACCACCCCGATCCTTGCATTACTCATACAAGCCACATCGCCGCACGTGCGTCGTCACCCACTGAGGAACGCTCAGCGAATGCATGAATGGAAATCGCACTGTTTGTCATATTGATCCTGTTTTGCATTACCGGTGTGCTGCTTGCCGTCTTGCAGCTTCCTGGCTCGTGGTTGATTCTTGCCGCAGCTGTCGGGTACGACGCTTATCATGACTGGTCGAGGTTGGGCTGGAAGTGGCTGGCCGGGCTGGCGGCCTTCGCCATCTGTGCCGAAGTCGTGGACACACTGGCCTCGATGATCGCCGCCCGACGGGCAGGTGCGAGCCGACGGGCCGCCGTCGGTGCCCTGATCGGCGGATTTCTGGGTATGTTGTTGGTATCCGTGCCGTTGCCGATCATCGGTGTGGTCATCGGCGGGCTGATCGGCTGCTTTCTCGGCGCCGTGGCGGCGGAGATGACCAAGCGGGATGATGTCGCCTTCGGCGTGCGTGTCGGCCTTTTTGCGACGCTCGGCCGGGCCGTGGGACTTGCCTTCAAGACGGCCGCGGCAATGGTGATCGGCGGTGCTACGATCCTTCTGGCGATTCAGGGGCTGCGGGGCTGACGATTCGGGCGTCCTGTCCGATGGTGGACGAAAATAATAGGAACTGAGCGCGACATGTGGCATTGGCTGATATCCGCTGCCTTCTTCCTCGCAGGTGCGCATGCGATCGTGCCGCCGGCTGATGGTCTTGCAGGGCAGGAAATCGTTCCCACGGAGTCGCCGAAGCGCGAGGCGCGGTCTGTTGTGACCTCCGGCCCGGCGACGAGTGAACCCGCGGACCGTGAGAAGATCGAGCAACTCATCGCCCAGCTTGGAGCGCGGGAGTTCAAGGCCCGCGAGGATGCACAGCGTGCGTTGGCTGGGATGGGTGAGTCCGTACTGGCCCATCTTCTGCCGCACATCACGAGCAAAAACGAAGAAGTCGCCGCAAGGGTCGTATCGCTGCTGGGCACGCCGCGCGATCCGGAATTGCGCGTTCAGGTGGCGATTCGACTTATTGAGGCAGCGGACCCCGACGGTCTCGAACAGAGCGTACACATGCTGTTCAAAGCGCCGGAAGAGACCTGCGACATTTTCATGGAAGCCACGCGGGACGCCCGGGGCATTTTGCGTGTGGTTGGCGCGCCGATCCGTGAACAGTTCGAAGCGTGGCGGCGATTGGATGACGTCTTTCAGCGGACGTACGCTCGACTAAAAGATAAGGATGCGGAAAAGGCCGCCGCGATGCGGCGCTCGCACACGGAAAGCAGCATGTACTGCGCCGAGGCGGCCTACTGGGGCGCACTGGAGGCGCTGGAAGACTACAACCGTCACCCGCTGGATACGGACCAGAAGCATCCGACCCCGCGGACGAAGCCGAACGCGGACGATCAAAACACCCCGCGCAACGGGGGTACTATTCGCGAGTAGGCAATCGGAGCGACTTCAGTTGCGTCGCAGGACATCCGCCAGCGTCGTACGGGCGAAAAGGTCCTTGAGCAGTTTGCCGGCATCCTGATTGGCGCGGTCCAGCACGGACTGCACGACCGATGGCAGTCCTTTGACCAGCGTCGGCCGATTGCGATCCGGTACAATGGCCCCGACCCCCTGGAAGACGTCGTAGAGCGAAATCTTGTCTTCGGGTCGGTTGAGCTTGAAGCCGCCGCGGGGACCGCGATCGGAATGCAGCACGCCGGCATTGGCCAACTGGCTGAGAATCTTCGCGGCGTAGGCCTTGGGGAGTCGATGTTTGTGGGCAATATCGTGGGCACGCACGCCCGATGAAGGTTGTTCACCCTGTTGCTGGGCGATTTCGTACATAGCAAGGAGAGCGTAAGCGGCGGTTTTTCTTCTCAGCATGTCGTCGCTCCGTGTCTCTGACCGGGATAAGCGGTCAACAAAAGTGAGTTTATCCAGAGTGCCGCAGTGCTCGGCAGTGCCGTTCGCTCCGTCACTCATACGCAGGTATGCGCTGGATAATAGGGGTCGGCAATTTTTCCGGCTACCAAAATCGCCGGATTTTTCGTATGAATCGTGTCGGCAGAATGTGTTGAGATGTAAACCGTTAATTCATCGGCTTTTTCGAAGATGAGCGAACACCGAGCGGAAAATCAGATTATTCGGCCGTGGCTTCTGGCCCTCGGACGCGAGGAGCTGCCCCGAGAACTGATCATCCGCGGCAATATCTACCTGCATGTGAAGACCTTCAAGCATGATTTCTTCGCAGCCACTGCGCTCTACCAGGGAGCAGCGGGAAAGATCGTCCTCAAAGTGGGGCGCATGGCCCCGGTCTTCGGACTTCCGATGGCCTGGATCGGAAGGTTGCTCTCACAGCATGAAATCCGGATGTTCGAATTGACGCAGTCGATCGCGGGCGTACCAGAGCTGCTCGGCTCCTGGGGCGCGACCGGCCTGGTCCACGCATACGTGGAGGGCAGGCCGCTGCAAAAGTCGGATACGCCTGACGACGAATTTTTTCCGAAACTCGCATTGATGCTGGAAGCCATCCACGCGCGTGGTGCGGCCTATGTGGACCTCGAGAAGCGGGAGAACATTCTGCTCGGCGAAGACGGCCAACCGCACCTGATCGACTTCCAGATTTCCTGGCACCTGCCAGCCAACCGCGGGGGCGAAATCTGGCCTTTCCGCGTCATGCGCGATGTGCTACAGGCATCGGATCGGTATCATCTGTACAAACACTGGCGGCGGCTTCGGCCGGATCAGCTCGCGGTCAGCGCGAACAGGGATTCGTTCGAGGTCCCGATCTGGATAAGATGGCACCGAATGATGTTTCGCCCGCTGACCCTGTTGCGGCGGCAGATTCTGGTTTGGCTGGGGGTGCGCGATTCGATTCGGGTACGCTCACCGGGATAGCAACCGCCCCCGTTGAAAGGAAAAGACGACATGTCGATCTCGGCATCGCAACGCGACCGCGCGGAAAGCTTTCGGACGGCCTTTGAGGATGCGCTCAAGGACGACGGGCGGTTCTCCGGCGCCTTCCGGCATGACAAACCCGACGGCTCTACGCTGGCCACGCGCTGGCAATCCGCCGAGAATCCGCACGTCTGGTTTGAGATTGCGGTGCGTCCGCTGATTCCACAGGTTCGGGTCGGCATCCTGACCGACGACCGCTGGAAGAGCGAGGACTTCGAGGAGAAGATCGAAGAATCCGGCGATACGATGTCCGAGTTCGTGGAGATGGGTTTCGAAGAGGCCGGTCTCGAGTGGCTCGATCCTCCCGTGGAACACTACCGGGAGGATATGAAGTACTTTTACTTCGCAACGGCCTTTGAACCGGCACGAATCGAAGAACTCGGCAGCGAGGCGGTTCGCACGAAAGCCCGCCAGATGTTCGACGGCTATTACCACGCCTTCGGGCCGTTTCTTGGATGACCAGGCGCGGCGTGCCCGACTGAGCGGCCCGGGGAATGGCGACGGACGCGCCGGAGCAGTCGGTCACCTGACAGACGCACTTCAACAGGCAACAGAACGATGGATCATTTTCAATACGCGGACGGGCAACTTCATTGCGAGCAGGTACCGATGGCCCGTATCGCGGAAGAAGTCGGCACCCCGGCGTACGTCTATTCGGCAGCAACGCTCCTGCACCATTACGACGCAGTCGCCGCGGCGTTCTCGGAGCTGGACCCGATTATCTGCTACTCGATCAAAAGCTGTGCGAATGTGCATGTCTGCCGGCGCCTGCGCGAACAGGGGTCGGGGTTTGACGTCGTCTCCGGCGGTGAGTTGTATCGGGCTGTAGCGGCCGGTGGCGACCCTGCAAAGATCGTCTTTGCCGGTGTAGGCAAGACCGATGAGGAGATCAACCAGGCCATCGACGCACGGATCGGCTGGTTCAACATCGAGTCGGAAGCAGAACTCGAGAACCTGATCGCACTGGCCCGACGCCGGAACGCGAGCGTCCGTGCGGCGCTGCGTGTAAATCCGGACGTGGACCCGAAGACGCACCGTTACACCTCCACGGGAAAGAAAGAGACAAAGTTCGGCGTCGATCTCGAGCGAGCCCGGCGCGTTTTCAACCAGTACGGTCGACAGGACTCCGTTCGGCTCACCGGCATCCACCTGCACATCGGCTCGCCGGTGAACACGGTGGAGCCATACGTTGCGGCGATTGAAAAAACGCTGGCGCTGATTGATGAACTTCGGGCTGACGGGTTCGCGATAGATACCCTGGACATCGGCGGTGGCTTCGGCGCGAATTACAAGGGCTCGGAGGCCCCGCCGGCGGTAAAGTACGCAGAGCAGATCGTGCCACTGTTGCGAGGGCGTGGGCTGCGGATCATTCTCGAACCCGGTCGCAGTATCGCGGCCAATGCGGGTATCCTTCTGACGCGCGTGCTCTATCGTAAGACTTCCGGCGAGCGCGACTTTCTGATCGTCGACGCCGGGATGAACGACCTGATCCGTCCGGCACTCTACGAGGCCTATCACTTCATCTGGCCGGTTCGGCCGGCGGAGGGGTTTGTCACGAACGATCGAGGGGTCGACCTGAATCGACCGGGCCTTCGGTTGATGGACGTGGTCGGGCCCGTGTGTGAGAGCGGCGACTTTCTTGCGAAGGATCGGATGCTCCCGCCGATGGATCGGGGCGACCTGGTCGCGGTGTTCACAGCGGGTGCTTACGGATTCGTAATGGCGAGCCATTACAACAGCCGTCCCAACCCCCCGGAAGTGCTCGTCGAGGGCGACCAATATCGCGTGATTCGGCGTCGCGAGACGTATGACGACCTGCTGGCGGCGGAACTGCTTTGATCCACTCGTCACAATTCGAACCGAAGACTTGCTGAATCGCTACCGGCAGGTCGCGTCCGCAAATCCACCACGCAGATGCCCCGGCCGGGCGTTGCCGCAGTGCCTCGAACGAGCGGATTGGTCGGATCGGAGGTCCGGATTGATCGCGTCGGCAGAAGCGCGTAAAATATACGGCACCGGGGGAACGCAGTTTCCCGTGCCGGCCTGCCGCACGACGAAGTACGAACCGATAGACCCCAGGACATCGAATGCGAAGCTGGAGCTTCGCGGGCCCCGGGCGAATCAACCTCAACCGAGCGATATCGAGCACCGGCCTCCGTCCATCATCCATGGCACGAATCCGAAAAAAACTCGGCGAAATCCTGCAGGAGCAGGGCATCGTCAGCAAAGAAAACGCCGACAAGGCCGCCGAATACGGTCTGAACAACCGCAAACGGATCGGCGAGGCACTGGTAGAGTTGGAACTGGCCAACGAAGAAGACGTCTGTAAGGCGCTGGCCGCACAACACGGCATGGAGTACGTCGAAGTCTCGCGTCAGACCGTCAGCCCGGACGCGCTGACACTCATACCCGAGAAGATCATCAAGAACAGCGTGATCCTCCCGATGAGCGCCGACAACGGGAAGATGAAGGTCATCATCAACGACCCGCTGGACCTCGACACCATCGACATGCTCCGCTTCCGACTGGGGGTGAGCGATGTTATTCCGGTGCTGGCGCCGAAGAGCCGCATCAAGTCGTACATTGAAAAGTACCTGAGCGGCGCCGATCGCTCGCTGGACGAGCTTTCCAAGAGTCTGGACGCCTCGGTGGATGCCTCGCTCGATCAGGAGGCCAAGGCCCTGAAGAAAGCGGAGGCCGACGACCCCGACGCCCCCATCATCAAGCTGATCAACATGATGATCAGCGAAGCAGTGCGCACTCGAGCCAGCGACATCCACGTCGAGCCGATGACCGATCGTGTTCGCGTGCGTTACCGGGTGGACGGTGTCTGTACCGAGCGGGAAAACATCCCCAAGCGTCTGCAGAATGCGGTCACAACGCGTATGAAGATCATGGCCGGCGTGGACATCGCTGAAAAACGCGCCCCGCAGGACGGTCGTATCAAAATGCGCATCGGCGGCAAGGACATTGACTTCCGCGTGAGTTGCTGCCCGGCGGTTCACGGAGAATCGATCGTCCTTCGTATTCTTCGTCCGGACTCTGCGGCCGTCGGCATTCAGCAGCTCGGGTTCGAAGCCGACGATTATGCGGCTTTTCAGAAAATCATCTCGCGGCCCAACGGCATTTTTCTGGTCACCGGTCCGACCGGCTCCGGAAAGACGACCACGCTGTATGCCGCGCTGCAGGAACTCAACCGGCCGGACAAGAAGATCATCACTGCAGAGGACCCGGTGGAATACGTCTTCCCCGGCATGAACCAATGCCAGGTCCGCGAGGACATCGGTCTGGGTTTCGACAAAATTCTCCGCTCAATGCTCCGCCAGGCGCCGAACATCATTCTCGTCGGTGAAATCCGCGACCTCCAGGTGGGTGAAATCGCGATTCAGGCCGCTCTGACCGGCCACTTGGTCTTCAGCACCCTCCACACCAACGACGCACCCAGCGCGATTACCCGCTTGATCGATATGGGCATCAAGCCGTTCCTTGTGGCCAGCAGCATTCAGGCGATCATGGCTCAACGTCTCGTGCGAGTTCTCTGCAAGGAATGCAAACAGCCCGACACTCGGCCGGATCCTTCAATTCTGCGGCTCTGCGGCTTCACCAAAGAGCAGATTGAAGGGCAGACGATTTACAAGCCCGGCGGCTGTTCGCACTGCAACAACAGCGGCTACCGCGGTCGACAGGGCATTTTCGAAATGCTGCTGATGAACCAGGAATTGCGCGAGCTGGCTTTCAATCGTGCCAGCATCACCCAGCTTCGAAAGGCGGCGAAGGCCGCCGGAATGAAATCGCTCCTGGAAGACGGGCAGCGGAAGATCCTCCGCGGCGTGACCTCTCTTGAGGAGGTGACCCGCATCACACAGGCAGAGGTGGAAGTGTAGCCCGGAATCGTCGAAAGACCGAACTTTCCGGCGTGAAATCACACAGGGCTGCGGGCCAAGCATGCCCGACGGCGCAGGGAACCACGAAAAATCATCATGGCAACGATCCACATCGACCGTATTCTGGAGACCTGCATCAAGAAGGGTGCATCGGACATTCACCTGTCCGTGGGCCGCCCGCCGGTATTGCGCCTGCACGGCCGACTACGCCAGCTCGAGACCAAGGTGCTCGAACCGGAAGACACCGTCGCCCTGATGAAATCCATCACCCCCGACCGCAACCAGCAGGAACTCCAGGAAGAGGGCGGCACCGACTTCGGATTCGCCTTCGGCGATCAGGGCCGATTCAGAGTTTCCGTCTTCCGTCAGAAAGGCAACATCACGCTCGTGCTGCGACTGATTCCGACACAGTTCCTGACCTTCGATCAGATTGGTCTGCCGCCGATCATCCGCTCGCTCTGCCGCCGGCCGCGCGGCTTGTTTCTGGTGACCGGCCCGACCGGCTCCGGTAAGACGACGACGCTGGCCTCGATGATCAACTACATCAACAATGAGATGGACCGGCATATCGTGACCGTCGAGGACCCGATCGAATACTACCACACGCACAAGAAGAGTCTGATCAATCAGCGCGAAGTCGGCAACGACGTGCCGAGCTTCGCCGAGGCCCTTCGCCGCGTACTGCGAAGCGACCCGGACGTGATTCTCGTCGGTGAAATGCGAGACCTGGAGACCATCTCCAACGCGATTCTCGCCGCCGAAACGGGCCACCTGGTCTTCTCCACGCTGCACACCACCGGTTGTCAGGGCACGGTCAACCGAATCATCGACGCCTTCCCCCACGAGCAGCAGGATCAGATCCGCGTGCAGCTTTCGACTTCGCTCATCGCGGTGCTCTCGCAGGCCCTGATGCCGCGGAAGCCGTCGGGCATGTGCGCGGCGTACGAGTTTCTCGTGGTGACGCCGGCCATCTCCAACCTCATTCGCGAAAACAAGACCTTCCGAATCGACTCGGCGATTCAGACCGGAAAGAAGTACGGCATGCAGCTCCTGGACGACCACCTCTGGTCGCTCTTTGAGCGCAACCTGATCGCCGCGGATGATATGCTGGATCGTGCCCGCCAGCCCGGCGAGCTTCAGGAGAAACTGGAGAAGGCCGGTAAGCTTCACGAAGCCGGAGACGCGATGATCAGCATTCGCGGCGAGAAGGGAGAAAACGGCGACGAGGAGAAAGAGAAGAAGTAGGTTTTCCGCGGCCCGCGGAAGGAACATCGGAGTCGTGTCAGGCAGTCCGGCTGATGGTCCGCGGCCGCCCTGCTCCGACTTTTCTCGATGCGTGGACCGCAGGGATCATCGGAGTTCCGTCATGTCCGCTACCGCACCGACCGGTTCATCGACCCGGCAATACAAGGGTCGGCCTCTCGGTCGAATCCTTATCAAGATGGGCAAGGTCAATCGCACACAGGTCCACGAGGCCCTGGCGATCCAGAAGACCACGCGCGGACCGGTCGGTCGGATTCTCATCGACCTGGGTTACATCAAGGAAGCTGATCTGCAGTTTGCCCTTGCGGCGCAGATCGGCATGGAGCCGGTGAATCTCGACACGATCGACGTGAACCCGGAGACGATCAAGCTGGTTCCCAACCAGATGGCCAACACCTACCGAATCATCCCGGTGGATTTTGACGCCTCCTCCAGAACGCTCAGCATCGCGATTGCCTCACCCGACAATTTTCAGGCCACCGACGACCTGCGAAAGCTGCTGGGTTATTCAATCCGACCGCTCATCGCCTCGGAAGATCAGATCACCGCGTCGCTGGCACGTTACTACCCGGAAGGTGCGCAGGAGTCGATCAACGACCTGATCGGCGAGATCGGCAAGGATGCGGACCTGGCGAAGTTCGAAGGGCGCGGTGAATCGCTCGACGTCGAAGACCTCAAAGGGTTGGTCGATTCAAACCCGGTCAAGCAACTTCTGAATCTCGTGCTGCTCAAGGCCATTCGCGACCATTCGAGTGATATCCACTTCGAGCCATTTGAAAACGAGTACAAGCTGCGCTATCGAATGGACGGCGTGTTGTACGAGATGGTGCCGCCGCCGCGCTTTCTGGCCATGGCCATCGCCAGCCGAATCAAGGTCATGGCCAATCTCGACATCGCCGAGCGCCGAATGCCGCAGGACGGCCGTATCAGTCTCAACATCGGTGGCAACGCAGTCGACCTTCGCGTTGCCGTACTCCCCACGCTCTTCGGCGAGTCGGTCGTGCTTCGTATTCTCGATCGAAGCAACGTTAACCTCGATCTCGACAAGATCGGACTCCGCGAGGACGATCTCGAAATCGTCAAGCAGCTCATCGACCGGCCGCACGGCATCATCATCAACACCGGCCCGACCGGCTCCGGAAAAACGACAACGCTTTACGCGTGCCTGAACGCGCTGAACGATCCCGGCATCAAGATTCTCACCGCCGAAGACCCGGTCGAATACGACATCGACGGCCTGGTTCAGGTGCAGGTCAATCCGGAGGCCGGGCTGACGTTCGCCCGTGCGCTGAGAAGCTTCCTTCGACAGGACCCGGACGTGATTCTGGTCGGTGAAATCCGCGACCTGGAAACGGCGCAGATTGCGATTCAGGCCTCGCTGACGGGCCACCTGGTCTTCAGCACGCTGCACACCAACGATGCACCGTCGGCCGTGGCCCGTCTGCTGGACCTGGGCGTCGAACCGTTCCTGATCACGGCGACCTTCGAGGCGGTCGTGGCCCAGCGACTGGCGCGGCGGATCTGCAAGAACTGCCGCACGGAATACCAACCGTCGCCCGAGCTGCTGCTCGAACTGCAACTCACACCCGACGACGTCAAGGGCAAGACTTTCTACTACGGCAAGGGATGCGATTACTGCAACAACACGGGCTATCGCGGTCGCGTCGGCATCTTTGAGGTCATGGTCTTCAACGATGAAATCCGCGAACTGATCATGAACGGCGCTTCGACGGGCATTCTGCACGAAGCGGCCGTTCGCGCGGGCATGCGGCCGTTGCGCGAGAGTGGCCTGCTGGCGATCTATGACGGCGTCACGACGATCGAGGAAATCGTCAAGGAAACGGTCGTCTTTACGTAATCGCCGCTTCGGATCACGTTGCTTACTGACAGACGAATGTTCGTTCAACCAGCGCTGGCCAGAGCGGAGACGATCTGTGTTCTGCTCGCTCGGGCCGCCGGCAGCAGCGCCGCCGCCATGCACAGAAGCGTGGCCAGCCCCGCTCCCAGTCCGACCATGTCCCAACGCATGGCAAAGACCGGCTCGAAACCGGTCAGGGCTGCCGTCAAGGTATTGCTGGCCCCTGCGAGCAGGAGCCCGAGGCCCACACCGAGCAGACTGCCGATCAGCCCCAGGACGGCAGCTTCACCGATGACCATGCGGAACATCTGCCTCCGTGTCACGCCGATGGCACGAAGGACCGCAATCTGCCGAGCGCGGCTGGCCACATTCGCCGCCATGAGGTTGGCCACGCCCAGCGCGGCGATCAGCAGCCCGACCGCTGGAATCGCGGAGAGCAGCAGCGTTACCCGGTTGATCTGATCATCGATCTGAGTTTTAAGTTCGCGCGCCGTGACGAAGGCCTTTGACGGGTGCCCCAGTTCCTTGAGCATACGGTTGACGATTGCCTCCTGCGGGCCGGCTTCGGGGATGGGTCCCGGCCCCATCGCGAAGGTCTGGCGCATGCCCGGCGGTGCGGCCTCCGGGAATTGAACGGCGGCTTCTTCCGTCCTGTTCACGATGCGCGTGCGATCTTCTTCGGGCAAATCGAAATTGAATAACATCATCTTCCCGTAGTTCCGGCCGAAGAGGCGTTGTGCGTCGTCCAGCGTGCCGAAGATCGCCCCCACGGCGTAGAACTGAAAGAATTCCGTGGCGTTGAAGAAACTGATGGCGATGTCCACACCGGCCGAGCCGACCACACCGGCGATGACAAACGTCGCCGAGTGCTGCCCGACCCAGATTTCGATCGAGTCGCCGAGATGTTTGTTTCGCGCCTGAGCGAATTCGCGTGTTACCAGAGCGTGCCCCCCCTGCCTGAGTTTCTCCAACGCTCCGCGTTCGTCTCCTTCCAGAAAGGTCAGCTTCACCACACGCAGCCCCTCTTCCGGTTCGATCGCCAGAAAGCGGGACGATTGCTCCAATGCCGAGAGTGATCGAAACAGCGAAAGTCGGCTCGGCCTGCTGAAACTGAATGCGAAATCGTCACAGACAGTAAAGTCCCGAATGCCGGGCGTATCCTTCAGTGCCCGCACGCGATGAAGCGGAAGCGGCTCGTAGCTATAAAGCATGGCATCGGGAAACTCACTGGGAAACTGCCAGCCGGCCTTCACGGACTGCCCCCACACAATCAGCCCGACGATCAGCGAGAGGCCGACGGCCAGCCCGCAGCAGATCGAGGCCGAGCGAAACGGCGCCCGATCGATCTCATCACCCAGAAGCTGAGGCCGAAGGCGAAGCAGCAAAGCCGCAACGTGTACCGCGCAGCGGCCGATCGTTCGGATGACGGCCGGAGCAATCAACGCGCATCCCGCATAGAGCGTGAACACGGAGGACATCGCCCGAAGGTCGAGTGCTGCTTCTTCTGCCGCAGCCGCGTTGCGGAGCAAGTAGGCGTGAATAGCGAAAAAGAGCAGTCCGACCACGGCAGTCAGCCATGCCGAAGGTGTCCAGCGATGGCCACCGGCGACGCGTGCGGCCTCGACGGGAGAGACGGTCATGGCGCTGAATGCCGGAAGCGCGGCCCCGATCAGGGTGGTACCGACACCGCCGAGACAAGCCAGGCCGACGCCCCACCGACTGATAACCATCTCGCCGAGGTATTCACCTGCCAGTTCGATGGTCAGCGCCTGTAGGGCCAGTCCGAGCGGAACACCCAGAAACGTACCGAGCAGACCGAGCGGCAGGACCTGGATGCCCACCACGGCGGCAACTTGTCGCCGAGTGACACCGACGCAACGCAGCAGCCCCAATTCGGCGATACGCTCGGTCACACCCATGTTCATCGACGCGAGAATGATGAAGAGTGCCGTGAGCAGCACCACACAGGAAAGCAGCATCATGATGAACTGAAGCAGGCCCTGGGCGGCACCGAGCTTCTTATGCTGGGTCTCTGTCGTCTTGACCTGGATCGACTCCGGCTCGCGATCCTCCTGTTCACGTTTCCGGTTCCGCTCATCTATCAGATTGCGAATCGTCGCGGCGGAGGACTGGATTGAGGCCACGCTCGTGTCGTGGAGCATGACATCGATACCCTTGATCCTGCCGGGAAGCTGTACGAGCGATTCGACCTCCGCGAGCGATGCCCAGGTCATCGGCGCCTGATTTACGCTGGCCCGCCGGCGATCGACGATACCGATGACGCGAAACTCGCGTTTTTCCGTCAGATCTTTGAGCGAGCGCAGGACAATGCGATCGCCCAGTCCAACTTCGAACTCCTCGGCGAGAAGCTTTTCGATGACCAGGACATCCTTGTCGCCCGGCGCGATGAATCTGCCTTCGAGAAGCTTATAGGTGCGGAAGGCGGATTCTTTCTCCGGGACGACGCCGGTCACCTCGATCCGAACGTAACGCGTTCGACCTCGATCGGTATCGACCCGGGGTGCCGGTGCTGCATCTACGTATTCTCGTGTGCGGACGGTTGTCTGCGCCACGCCGGGCAGCGCGGCGATCTGTGCCTCCAGATCACCGTCGAACACACCCCAAACGCCTTCGACCGGCTCGACGACCACGTGCGCAGCGCCCACCCATTCGAGCACCACCTGCGTGACGCTTCGCCGAACGGACTCGTAGCAGCACGTCACCCAGACGACCACGCCGACGCCCAGCGCGACGGCCAGCGTCGTCAGCGCCGTGCGGCCGGGCTTAGTCCGCCAGTTGCGAGTAGCGAGCTGCCACCAGAGCTGCATCTGCACATCCCCCGGCGTCTATGGTTCCGGTGAATCTTCCCTGCTTGAGCACGTGGACCACGTCGGCATACGCGGCAGCAGCGGCCTCGTGCGTGACCATCAGGATGGTTGTCTGCGTCTGCTCGGCCAGTTCCCGCAGCAGCGTCCAGATCTGTACGGCGGAAGTCGGATCAAGGTTGCCGGTCGGCTCGTCCGCAAGAATCAGGACGGGCCGGGTCATCAGCGCCCGAGCGATGGCCACGCGCTGCTGCTCTCCTCCGGAAAGCGTGGCCGGACGATGCCGAACCCGATGCGAGAGGCGAACCCGCTCGATCAGTTCATCGGCACGTCGTCTGGCGTCGGCCGTCGAAGCGCCGTCGATGAGCATGGGGAGCATGACGTTTTCCAGCGCGGTCAGTGACGGCATCAGGTTGAAGGCCTGAAAGATGATACCCAGCCGACGACGACGGAAGAGTGTACGCTCATGATCTGACAGGGAAGGCACGACTTGACCGTCCACTCTGATAAGGCCGCGATCGGGCAGATCAAGACCGCCAATCAGGTGCAGCAGCGTGGTCTTGCCCGAACCGCTGGCGCCCATAATGGCGGCGAAGCGACCGCGTTCGACGCTCAGCCCGACGCCGCGAAGCGCGGGGATGGCCTCGTCGCCGAGAAGGTAGGTCTTGTGAAGGTCTTCAACTTCGATGACGAACATAGGGTTGGAAAGCAAGCCGTTCGTGGAAATCAACTGCGCTCATTGGCGCGGAAACTGGACAGTGAAGCCCGCACACCGGACACTACCCTGAAACGAACGCGCTACGGCCGCCTTTCGTACTGAGCAGCGGTATTCCGAACTGCGGGTCACCATGCGAATCATCATTACATCCGATCTGCACTACAACGTCGCCCGCAGCCGGGGGCCCACGGAGGCGATCGCCCGTGAAATCTGCTCCACCGGCGGAGATGTGCTGCTCTTCGTCGGCGACTCGGCATCGACCGATCTGTCCGTGCTCGATCAGGTGCTGGGTCTATTCGAGTCCTTCAAGGGCGTCAAGCTGCTGGTTGCCGGCAACCATGAGCTGTGGACGATCGGCGGCGCCGACTCCCTCGCGAAGTACGAGCGCGAGGTTGCGGAATCCTGCCGTCGAAACGGCGTTCACTACCTGGACGAGTCGCCGATCCGACTCGGAGACATCGGCTTCGTCGGCAACGTCGGCTGGTATGATTTTTCATTCCGCCCCGCGGCCATGCGAATCCCGCTTCGTTTCTATCGCCACAAGGTCGCGCCCGGCGCCGCCGCCTGCTTTGAGAAGCATCGTCACCTGCTTGCGGAGGATGCCGACGTGCCGCCGGCTGCGCGCGAAGTCACCAGCCGATGGATGGACGGAGAGCGCGTCCGCCTGCCGATGGGTGATGTCGAGTTCACGCAGGCATTGGCCTGCAAGCTGCGCCGGCATCTCGAAGAGATCGAGGCACAGGTCGAGCGGATCATCGTCGGGCTGCATCATTTGCCCTTTGCGGAGCTGGTCCCGAGGACGATCATCCCCAACTGGGCATTTGCCGGCGGCTTTCTCGGCAGCGAGCTGTTTGGCGAGACGCTGCTGGAGTTTCCGAAGATCAGCCATGTATTCTGCGGACATTCGCATCGTGAGATGACCTGTCGCAAGGGGCACCTGTTCTGCAAGAGCATCGGCTCGACCTACCGTGCCAAGCAGTACGAAGTATTGGATATGTGACCAGCATGAATCATCAGACCACCAACCATCGGGAATCCTGGAGCACGAAGCTGATGTCTGTTCGCTGTTTCGTCGCGGGGGTATTCGCACTGGTGTCTCCGTGGATGTTGGCCCGCGATGCGGCCGCGGAAGAGATGGATCCGCGACTGGCGGCGCGGATGTCTCCTGTGGTTCGCGTGTTCAGGGAATGCAGCCCTGCCGTGGTAAATCTGTCCACAACTACGGTGGTCAACGTCCAGCGGCCGATGGGCGGACTCGATCGGATGTTCGAGGATATTTTTGACTTGCCACCCATGCGCCCGCGAAGCTACCGCACACATAGCGTCGGCTCCGGCTTTGTCATTCACGGCGACGGGTACGTCGTCACCAATGCGCATGTGATCGAGCGTGCCACGGAGATCCGAGTCACCTTCGCCGACGGCACGGAATTGCCCGCCGAAGAAGTCGCACGCGACCGGGCCAATGACCTGGCCGTGCTCAAGGTCGAAGCCCCGTCGCCGCTGCCGCATCTCAAACTGGGCCGCAGCGATGATCTGATGCCGGGCGAGACAGTCATCGCGATCGGCAACCCGCTCGGTTTGCAGCACACCATTACCACCGGCATCATCAGCGCGTTGAATCGCGAATTACGGTTCGGCCGTGACCTGGCCTACACCGGCCTGATTCAGACGGACGCCCCGATCAACCCCGGCAATTCGGGCGGTCCGCTGCTCAATGTCCTCGGCGAGCTGATCGGCATCAATACGGCCATCCGCGGCGACGCACAGAACATCGGCTTCGCCATCCCGATCGACCGGCTCCACGACCTCTTGCCCGCGATGCTGGACATTCAGCGTCTGCGCCGGGTCGAATTCGGCATCCACTTCGACAGCGCCGAATCGAGCACGCAACCACGGGGCGTGGTGATCAAGTCAGTCGATGCGAACTCTCCGGCGGATCAGGCCGGCCTGCGAGATGGCGATGTGGTCATTGCCATCGAAGGAGCGCAAACCCCGAACTTCATGGAGGCCTTCAGCGTTCTGCGGAACATCGAACCGGGCCGGGACATCAAGCTGGTAGTGATACGCAACGGCCGCGATCGAAAAACATTTTCCGTGACTATGATGGACATCCCCCGGCTGGACAGCGCCGAACTGCTGGCCAGATTCTTCGGCATCAAGGTCCGTGAACTGACCCGTGAAGACATGCAGCGGCTTCGCCTGCGAAGGCCGCTCGGCCTCCTCATCGAGCAGGTCGAGCCAGGCACGGAGGCCTCCGGCGCGGGCCTGAGCGAAGGCGACATCATCACCATGTTCGGTCGCTGGCCGGTCACTTCGCTCTCGGCACTCGCCCAGCTCATCAAGCAGGTTGATCCGCAGGATCGTATCCCGTTTCAGGTCCTGCGAATTCAGGACGATGTCGTGACGCGCGCCGAGATCATCCTGCGAGCCCGCGAATGATTCGAGTCATCGCATGTCCGGACAGCTTCAAGGGCGCACTCAATGCCACGGCTGCGGCACAGGCAATCGCCTCCGGTGTGCAACGGACCCGGCCCGACGCCGAGACGATCCCGGTGCCGATGGCGGACGGCGGCGAAGGGACGCTTGATGCCATTCTGAATGCCGAGCGAGGCAATCGGCGTCGTGTGGCGGCTCACGGACCGCTCGGAGACCCCGTTGAAGCACCGGTCGGCTTGATCCGAGGTGCATCAGTCGCGGTGGTCGAGCTGGCCTGCGCGTCGGGCTACGCACTCATTCCACCGGAGTTGCGCGATCCCCTTCGGACGACGACCTATGGTCTCGGTGAGGTCGTTCGCGCGGCCGTCGAGTCCGATGTCGACGAAATCATCCTCGCCGTCGGTGGCAGTGCGACGGTCGACGGCGGCGCGGGAATGATGCAGGCCCTCGGTCTGAAGCTGTACGATGCGAACGGTCGGTTGCTGGCGGATGGCATCGGCGGCGGGCAACTAAGGGACATTGCGAGATTCGTCTGGGATAACCCGCCGGAAGGACTGGAGCGAGTTCGCTTCACCATTGCATGCGATGTGTTGAATCCCGCCTGCGGTGCGAACGGAGCAGCGACGGTCTTCGGCCCGCAGAAAGGCGCCGATGCCGGAGGCGTGCAGACGCTCGATGCAGGCCTGGCGCACTGGGCGGATTTACTCGAACAGGCGACCGGACGCAGATTGCGCGACGAGCCGGGCACGGGCGCGGCCGGCGGAGTTGCACTGCCGCTTCTGGCGATGTGTAACGCCGTGTTGGTTCCCGGTGTCGATCTGGTGAGCCAGATGATCGATCTGTCGGGCAGGATTTCCGACGCGGATCTGGTCCTGACCGGCGAAGGACGACTCGACGCACAGTCGATGATGGGCAAAGTCGTCGGCGCGATCGGGCGGATGTGCTGCGTCGCCGAAGTGCCCTGCGCCGCCATCGTCGGTGCAAAAGGCGACGGCTGGGAGGAATGCCTGCGCGTGCTCGACCGGGTCTACACGCTGGATGCTCCCATGGAGCAGACGAAGGTGCGCATCGAACAAGTCGCTGCAACTGCCGCCGACGAGTTGTTATGATCAGTTCTGCTTCTGCGTAATGCAATAAAGACACTTCTGCGTGCGCAGGAACAACTCCCCGTCTGCCACTGCGAAAGACGAAAGCGTGTAGCCGCCGTCGAGCTTGTTCTTCGCCAGCTCCTTGAATTCCGGGCCGGTGGCGAACACCGTCGTCACAGCATCTTCGTTGGTCACGTACACGCGGCCGTCGCCCACCAGCGGCGAAGCACTGTAAGGTCCGCCGGTGATTCGCTCCGGCCCCCAGGCCACGCTGCCGTCTGCCGCCTTCAGGCAGGTCAGGAACCCGTTGTCATGAAGCAGATAGAGATAGGTCCCGTCGAACGCCACCGAAGGTACGTCGGGCGCTTTCTTGTCATCGTACTTCCAGGCCAGGTTGGAGGTGGTCACGTCGCCCTTGCCGTCGCGCCGCAAGGCGAGCACAGGACGCTCGCGGCTCGTGGCGATGATCAGCCCGCCAGCCGACACCGGTGTGCCGCAGATGCGGTAATTCGGCGACTTGTCCGGATTCAAACCGCCGGCTCGCCAGATCTCCTTGCCCGTCGAAGGTTCGTGCGCGGTTACGTAGTCCGCGCCGGAGATGATGATCGCGTCCTTCCCGTTCACTTTTGCGATGATCGGTGTGGTGTAGGCATCGGGACACTCTTTTTCCGCATCGGTCCTGCGTTCTTCCCGCCAGAGGGTCTTGCCGGTCTTCATGTCGAATGCCACGAGGTAGGAAGGGTCCTTCGTTTCCGAACCGTGCAGGACGGAGACGATCACGGTGTCTTTGTACAGGATCGGGCTGGCAGCATATCCCCAGTAGAGTCCGAACTTGCCGTAATCCTTCTGCAAGTCGCGCTGCCATTTCATCTCGCCGTTGAAGTCGTGGCAGGTGAGCTTGCCGGTGCCGGTCATGGTCCAGACATGCCTGCCGTCGGTCACCGGCGACGGCGAGGCCATGTTGTGTTTGCCGTAGAGCTTGTTGCCCTTGTCGAGTGTCTTCTTCCAGAGAAGTGAGCCATCTTTGCGCGAGATGCAGAGCAGATACAGCTTGTCTCCGCCGGGGCCTTCCATGCTGATGCGCCGAAGCCGACGACCGATGCCGTCGCCCTCGGCTGCGTCTTCGTCCTTCGATGCCGGAGTCGTGAGGAAAATGTAATCGCCCCAGATGACGGGCGAAGAACCTGCCCAGGCCGGAAGCGGGGTTTTCCAGCGGATGTTCTGATCCTCACCCCATGAGAGCGGCAGATTCGTCGCGCGCGTCGCGCCGTCGGCGTCCGGTCCGCGCCAGTTGGGCCAGTGTCCCTGCGCATGGACGCTTACAGGAACTACGAAAAAAGTGAGCAGCAGCAGGATGGCTGAAGTCGGAATCGCAATTCCACGCTGCATGGTCGAGTAGTACTTCGTGCGGAATTGTGATTTCGTCATGGGATCATTCCCTCCGCAGCGCCGGTAGAAGCGGCGCGGCAAGCGTGGATCGGATGGACACCGCTCCCACGGTGGCGCCGAAGACAAAGACAACAAGCAACGTTCGTATCAGGGATTGTAGCGGAATATCACCAGGGCTCGACCACAAATGCGGGCCGACGGCGATTGCCGCGGAAATCGTCCCCACGGCCAGCCCGCAGGCCAGAACGACGATGTGTTCCAACAGCGTCATCCGAAATAATTGCGAGCCGCGAAGTCCGAGGGCGCGAAGTAGCGCCAGCTCGCCGCGGCGCTCCCAGACATTTCGCAGGGTCACCGCAGCCAGGCCGATCGTGCCGAGCAAAAGACCCAGCCCGCCGAGAGACTGGAACGTGGAGAGGTAAGTATTCTCGACGGCCAGGTACTCGGCCAGGCGCGCCCGGGTTTCTGTGATCTCGACTCCGTATCGTCGGAGTCCGCCGGCCAGCGCCGCCTTGACTTCACCGAGTCGCGCAGGCGGCGCATCAATGAGCATCACCGAGTATCCGGATCGCGACGGAAATCGCTGCACGAAGTGCGATTCGGCGATGACCAGCTCGCTCTGCAGGATGCTCCCGGCGAGCATTCCGACGATGCGCAACCTCATCTCGCGGCCGCGCTCGTCGGAAATCACGAGATCATCGCCGAGTCCCAGATGCAGGAGCCATCGGACGGAACTTTCGTCACCGATGGCTGGGATGGCGCCGTCTTCATAATCGCGATGAAGCAGTAACCAGGGATTGGCACGCTCCTGTTCCGTTTGGGCCAGAGTTCCAGCAAATCGAAAGCCGCCACGCTCGATGAACGATGCACGCGCTCCGAGGATCCTCGGCTGACGCACCTTGTAGAGATTCAGGCAACTTGAATCATCGCCTGGCCGCAGGCGAAAGGCCATGATGCTCGTGTCGTCCATCCGGCTGTTCGCGTCATCACTCGACTCTTCACCAGTGGCTGACGCGCCTGCGGCAAGCCCAAGCGATGCGCGCCCGTCGGCGGTACCCGGATCATAGGGCAGCGCCGCCTCTGTTTCGGCCATCAGCGCGTAGCCGCCGGTGCCACCTGCCCGCGTCGCAGCGTCGGCATCCGGGCTTTTGCGGCTCGCTCCTACGGCGACGATGACAAATGTCGCCGACGCCACGAGCCCGGTGGAGAGCAAACTGCGCAGCGGTTGGCGGCGCGCGTTTCGCACGGCAAGCCGTCCGGTCGTCAGTCGAATCGGCCCAGGACCATGTGTGGTGCTGGTTCTGACCAGCCAGAGCTGCACTGCCGCAAGCAGTGCAACCAGCATGGCAAAGCCGGCGAGAAAAAAAGCCACCGCCTGCGGAATTGTCTCGGTCAACAGTGATGCGAGCGAGAGACCGATGGCGAACAGCAATCCGATAGCAAGCAGGCCAAGGGGGATCAGGCGCCGCCGATGCCCACCCCCATTCGATTCGCGATGGCTTCCTTGCGCTGCCGCAACACCGGCGAGCAGTGATCGCGTCGTGTTTCGGGTCAGTCCGCGGACTGACCAGCTAATCGACCACAGCGCGATCAGCAGGCCGGCAAGCAATCCGATCGCGACGCTCGTCGGCGTCGCCGCGAGTCGCAGGAAAGGAGCATTCACCGCGGCGGACCACCAGCCACGAAGCCCTGCCAGCATCAGCCATGCGTATCCGCCAGCCAGCGCCAAGCCCAGGAATGCGCCGGCGATCGCCAACACACCTCCTTCGAGCAGGAGCAGTCGCGAGACGCGCCGGGCATTGCATCCGACCGCCAGGAGCAGGCCGATTTGCGATGCGCGCCGCTCGACTGCAAGGCGGAACATGAGTGCCACAAGTATGGCAGCCGTAATGATCAGAAACGAGCTGAAGCCGATGAACAATCCGCCGAAGTCCGTACTGCCGCCGCCGGCCGCAATGGCCTGCATCCGAACCGGATCAAACTGCAAACCGAGTTCTTCTGGACGAATTGCCTGCGCCAGTGCCGCAGAGAAGCGCTCCGCGGTCTGCCGGGTGATGGCTCCGCCTTCCGCACAGAGGCGAATCGAGGTCAGCGAACCGAAGCGCTCGTGATCCTCACCCCAGAGACGCCGGCCCTCCGCGAGCTGCAAAAACGCTTTGGGCAACGCACGATGCTCGTCCCAGTAGGTCTCGTCCTGCGGACGGATGCGTTTCATGTCGAAGGGAAACGGCGGATCCCAGTCCGACACACGCCGCGCGTCGGTGATGCCCTCGTAGGTCGGCGTCAGGTCCGGATCGCCTGCCCAGCCAGTCATCTGCACGATGCCGGCGAGTCGAAAAGCCGCCTGTGTTTCCTCAAGCTGTCCGCCGGGGCGCGAAATAAAGTAGGTCAACGTGATCGTGTCGCCCGCGTTGGCGCCAAGGTCTCGCGCCGCCCATTCGTTGAGCAGGATGTCGCTGAGTGCATCCACCTCGCCCGCGCCTAGGGCTGATGGCGAGCGACCTGTCAGCAAGCCACCGGTGAACTTGAATGCCGCGTGCGACGGCAGTGAGTTCCAGTCAAACGCCGAGACCGTCGAATACGGAATGCTGCGCGTGGATGAACCTTCCGCCTCCGATGCGTCCCCTCGATTAACTGTGATGGCATTTGCAAGGTAAGTCAGAATCGGCACCGCCTTCAAGCCGGACAGCCCTGCGGCGTCGATCACGGCGCGTTCGAGTGGCGGTTCCAGCAGCAGTCGCGTCGCCTCCACGCTGAGGTAGCCGAGTGATTCGTTCATCCGAAAACGGAGTTCGACATCCTCCGGCTTCAGATGCGACCTGAGTACAACCGTCAACGTGCCGAGTTGATCCGCATCCTTAAGATCATCTGGTCCATACGCAGTGACGAGTATCGTATTGACCCGATCGACTTGCTTCAGGTTTCGCTGAAGTAGATCGAGTGGTACGTAGGCATTGCGCGCCGCGAGCTGACCCGGCTCCAACGCAAACGCACCCGGCCCGTCGCCAGGTATGATCCGCCCTACCGTCAGCCGCAGCGTCGCAACCGTGTCCTCACGACGGCCCAGCAGCGTCTCCGTCGGCACCTGCGAAGGCCGCTCGAAACGCAGCAGCACATCGTCGCCCACCTTCGCACCCAGCGCCTCGGCAAGTGGCTCGTTCAAAGTAACCTGCCGCTGCATCGGAGACGGTTCAGCGCTCTTGCTCGTGTGCTCCCCGTCGCGATGCGCGGGCAACTCATACAGATTCCAGAATCGCTTATCGACCCCCAGCACTTGTACCCGATTGACCCTCGAATCAGATTCGGGATGTTCCATCGTCGCGCTGAGTCGGATCATCGGGCAAACCGCACCGAATCCTCCTTCGAATCGCGCGTCCGCAGCCAACTCGCCGGCCAGGGCCTCGCGAAAGAAACGCTCGCCGGAGAGTGCAAACTCAATCGGCCCCAGTCGGGCAAGTGCCAGTTCGTGCAAACTTGCCCGCATGGAGTCGCCGACGACGAGCGCGCCGGTCAGCGCTGCCGTGCCGACGGCGGCGCCGAGCATCACGGCAAGTCCGGCGCGCCAGTAGAAGCAAAGACCGCGTCGTGCGAGGGTGAGCGTCGTCAACTTCATCCGTCCGATCGTCCATCGGGCAGGCCGAGGTGACCCGCCATGCTTCACGCGCCGGGCATCAATCTGCCGTCATTGAGGACATATCGCCGCTGCATGCGCTGCGCCAGTGCCATGCTGTGCGTCACCACGACCAGGATTCCGCCGTTTTCCTCGTGCATTTCCAGGAGAAGATCCGCCACGCCGTCGGCACTGGCCCGGTCAAGATTGCCGGTCGGTTCATCCGCCAGCAGCAGCCGCGGACGTTTGATCATGGCGCGGGCGATGGCGACGCGTTGTCGCTCGCCGCCGGATAACTCCGAGGGAAGGTGATCCAGCCGATCGGCAAGGCCAACGCGAGCAAGCAAATCACGGGCACGCGAAGTCAGCGGAACGGAATCTCCCGTCGGCAGGGCGGGAACGAGCACGTTCTCAAGCACGCTGCACTGCGGCAGGAGATGATGCTCTTGAAAAACAAAGCCGATGGTTCGATTGCGAAAGGCCGCCAGTTCCGGCTCGGCAAGTGTGAACGGATCCTGCCCGCCGATGCGCAACGTGCCCGAGGTCGGCGGCTCGAGGGTGCCGAGGATGTTGAGAAGCGTACTCTTGCCGGCACCAGAAGGACCGATGATCGCCACCGCTTCCTTCTCAGCGAGTGTCAGCGTGATGTCGCGCAGCACGCAGAGCGACCCGGAGCGCGTGGAGTAACTCTTACCGACGGCGTTTGCTTCAATACCCTTGGTCATCGAATGACGGACCCTCGAATCTTCTGGAAGGCGTCCCATGCCGCGTGTGCCATTGCCTCGTCGTTGAATCGTTCGCGCACGGCGCGCCGCCCACGATCGCCAAGCTTTCTCCGCAGACCCGGCTCGTCCATCAGCCGTGCGATGGCCGCTGCAAGCTCGTCCGCCGCTACCGGGGTGAACAGGACCCCGCCGCCAGATGCGTCCAGCAACTCCGGAAATGAACCGTGTGCCGGCTGGATGACCGGCACGCCATACGACATCGCCTCGAGCACATAAAGACCCTTGGCCTCGCGGTAGACCGTCGGGACACTGACCACGTCGCAGGATCGAAGGAAATTCGCTTTGCCGGCGCGATCAACTTCGCCGACCACTTCGACGCCTGCCGAATGGCCGCGCCGCTCCAGTTCGGCCATGACCTGTTCAAGATAAGCCTGGCTCGTTGACGGGATGTAGCCGGCTATTTTGAGCCGTGCGACGCGACCGGATTCCCGCAGGCGCGCGAAGGCGTCACACAATACATGCAGGCCCTTCTCCGGACAGATGCGCGCCAGGTAACCGATCGTGAAGGGACGTTCGCCTGCATTCTTGGGACGGGTCGCAGCAGGGTCATCCTGTTCGTCGACACGAATACCCATCGGGACATGATGCAGCCGATCCTCGGGAATGCCGAATCGAGCCCGTGAATAATCTGCATAATAACGCGTCACTGCGATGAAACCGTGCACATTCGACACCGCAGATCGGATCAACGCGAAGGCCTCCTCCTGATAGGGCTGCGGCAGGGCTTCGAGAAAGATGTCTTCGCCGGTCAAGGTGCAGGCAATCGCAGCGCCGAGGGCTTCGTGCAGCGGACGGGCCAGCCCGACGAACATCGCATTCGGAAGATGAATCAGATCGGGCGAGAGGTCTCGCAGCCCGTCGATGAGCTTGTCCAGCTCTTTGCGCTGCGCGCCATCGGCGCCTCGCAGGATGGAGAGCGTCAGGGGTCCCAGCTCATCGGGACGGGCTGACCCGGCGCGGCGCATGGCTTTTTCGAGAAGACGTGGTGCGTCAAGGAGGCGATCCATCACACGCGGCGTATGTCGAAAGAAGGCCGATTTCTGCTGGAGAAAAACGTTGATGCCGCCGTAATAGACGCGACCGGTGCTGACATCGGGTTCATCGACGCGGATCGGCGAGTAGACAGGAATCAGCGTGACGTCGCGCTTCTGGCGGATCAGGGCAGCGGCCAGCGTGTTGTCGCGCATGCAACTGCCACAGTACATGCCCCCGGCACCGGCGGTGAGATAGGCAACTCGCATTCTGCTTGGCCGATTATAGCGAGTAATAAAAAAACGGCGTGCAACGCACGGATGCGCCACACGCCGCGATGCTCTCACGAAACACGTCGGGCGGAAGCGAGTGCTTCCGGTAGGACCGCCTTAGCGTCGCTGTCGTCGACGAAGCACCAGGCCACCAAGACCGAGCAGAGCAAGGGCCGAGGGCTCCGGTGTAAAGATCGTGTGCGTCGCACAGACGTAGCTGAAGGTCAGATCGCCGATGGAGTGCAGTCCTTCCCAGTTCAGGGCGATCTCACCGCTGCCCGGCGTGAGGAAATTCACCATGCCGGCGGAGGTACCCGCCAGGAAGACCGGCGAGAAGATGCCCAAGCTCGACAGGTCCTCCGTGAACTCGATGCGATACAGGTCATCCGTCGTCACTTCACCGGTCGCGCTATTGAAGGTGCCGCCGAACGACTCTTCGATCGAAATGGTGATCGGTCCGGTCGTCAGGTCCGCACCACCGAAGGGATTCGGCAGCGAGAGCGGATCGACATTCTGGTGGTACGACGTGAAAGCCGCCGAGAGACCTGCCGGCGCCGCGGGGTCCAACTCGAGTGTGAACTGAGTATTGGAAATGTTCGCGACGCGCGGACCGCCGAAAACCCCGAAGTCGAGCGTAAAGCTGCTTTCGAGCAGGGGATTCTGCGTCGCCGTCAGCGAAAGGATGCCCGCTTGGGCCGTGCCGGCGAAAGCCACCGTGCAGAGGGCCAGCATGAGCACACCCGAAAGGCGTCTGAAAGATGCGGTTCGATTGCGAGAAGCGAAATTCATTTTCCTCGATCTCCTCTATTATCGTATGGCCGACGCGCCGGGGTCGGCTGCCTGGCAGGACGACAGACTAAACGCGAAACGCCTGAAAAGCCAGTCTCCGGCTCGCGACCGCTTCCAGCGTCGATTAGAACGATTCGCTCTCATGCGACTCACGCGCCAGCCTGCTGTTATGGCGGATTTTCCACTCCGACGGGCTTTGTTCCGCCCCCCGGTCGATTCCCGAAGCAATACACGATGCCATCATCCGTCCCGAACACAAGACAACCCTCGGCCACCGCCGGCGAAGCAAGAATGGGGGCACCGGCCTCGTACTTCCATCGCTCCCTGCCCGTTGCCAGGTCCAGTTCATAGAGGTTGCCGTCAGAAGACCCGACCAGGACACGCTCGCCCGCGATGACCGGCGAAGATTCCACGCGGGCCTGCGTGGGAAAAACCCATCGTGCTTTTCCGGTCTCGATATCGAGTGCATGGACGCTGCGGTCGCGCCCCCCGATGACCACAAGTCGATCCGTAACTGCGGCTGAGGAGAAGAACGGAAACTGACGATCCGGATTTTCATACGTCCAGAGACCAACGCCCTTTTTCCAATTGATGCCCAGGACCTGGTTACCGAAGGTTCCGACGAAGACGCGATCGCCTGACAGGGCCGCGGACGCTCCGGATACGCCTCCCATCCGCACGGCCCTTTCCGCCGTGCCGTCCGCGAGCCGGACGACGTGCAGAAGCTCATCACAACCGGCGACGATGACGTGCCCGCCGGAGATCGAAGGTGTTCCGTGGATGCGGCTTTCGGTCTCGAATTTCCATAGTAGCTTGCCGCTTGATAGCGCGAGACAGTAGAGCGAGCCGTCGTACGAACCGAAGACGACACGGTCATCCGCACAATTTGCAGAAGAGATGATCTCCGCCTCGACCTTGTAGGACCATCGCTTTCGCCCGCCGCGACGATCCAACGCGCAGAAGAGGCCGTCTTCATTGCCGAAGAGCACGAGATCGCCGTGGACGGTGGGCGAAGATCGAATCCCCGCTGCGGTCTCAAACTTCCAACGGAGCGAACCGCTCACGCGATCCAGGGCATAAAGAAAGCCGTCGTCACTACCGACATAGACCGTGCCGTCCACGATCGCCGCAGATGACTGAATCGATTCTTTTGTCTCGTATCTCCAGAGGACCTCGAACTTATCCGGCAGCTTTCCGGTCGCCACGCCGGTCAGCATCGAATTACCGCGGAACATCGGCCACGCGTCCGCGCCGGGGGACACCTTTTCCTGTCCTTGGGACAGCGAAGCCGAACAGAAGAAGAAGACGATGAACCATCGGGAGTGCATGATCCACCTTACGAGACGGGCTTGAACCGCAGTACCATCGCCGCGCCGACCGCCGCCAGCAGAATCCCCACATAGAACGGCATGGAAGGCGCCTTGGCCGGCTTGTCCCAGATCATGGTGACGAGGACGTTCATGATCGGCGCGCCGGCGAAGACGAGCGGGGCCACGTAGATCGGTTTGCCGCCGGTCCGCAGGGCGAAGATCACGCCGAGCGCACCGAGGGCTCCGAGGACGCCGGCGAAGGTGGACATGGAAACCCCTTTCATCGGGAACACGGCGGGCTCGGCCTTGCTCAGTATCAGGAGACCGGGAATCAGCACGGCAACCAGAAAGTAAGCCAGCCCGACAAAGAGAAAAGCCCGCAGCGGACCCTTGGGCTCACCGAAACCGAGCTGGCCGTGGTGAATCGTCGGGACGTAAGCCCCCCATGAGACGACGGCCAGGAGGATGAACAGATACGGGAGGAATTGTTTCATCGAATCACTCCGAGAATCGTGGTCAGTGATCGGTTTAGAGCTGAAGCCGATGGATTGTCCCGTCGTGCCGGGATCGGCTTCCATCCGAAATCCGAAATCTCCTGTTGTAGTAGATCAAGCTCCGGCGAGTCCACCGCCTTCCATCTTCGCCCGTATGTCCGGCGGGATGGGGATGGATTCGAATTTTCCGCCCTCAAAAGTACGACAGCAAACCGCCTTGGCCCGCCCCCGGGCGACGCGTTTCCCGGCGAGATAAAAAAGCACTTCGTGGGTCATCGACTTCTCGGAAAGACTAACCAGTTGAAAGTGCAGCTCGACCTCGTCTTCAAAACGCAGCGGCGCAAGGTACTCGCAGCTCACGGTAATGCGCGGCCAGCTGACCGTGCCCAGCGCGTGCGGCTGGATCACGCTCATGCCCAGCGATCGGAACCAGGCATGCTCCACCTCTTCCATCCAGCGGAAGTAGTTCGAGAAGTGCATGACGCCTGCCGTATCCGTCTCGGCGAACTGCACGCGGCGGGTCGTTCGGAATTCAGCGAGCATTCGCGGGCCTCTCGAAGAACTTACGGATCGTCGCCTCGGACGGCGGCCGGGTCATCAGCGAGACGACCACCAATGCCAGAACGGACGCGCCCATGACAAAGACCACCGGCATCATCCCGAAGACGTGGTATTCCTTATCCGTCGCCAACGTGTCGGTCCGCCATGCCTGGAAGAAGAAGCTCATCCCGACGATGGCGGCGGTCAGGATCGTCGCATAGGCGCCGGCCTTGGTCATGCGTTTCCAGTACAGTGCGCCGAACACCAGCGGGGCCAGCGCGGAAAAGCCCGTGAAGCACCAGACGCCGAGGGCAAACACGCTGGTATTCGCGAGCACCTGCGAGAGCACATACGCCACGATCACGATGAGGACGATGAAGGTACGGCCGATGAACAATTTCTGGCGATCGCCGAGCTGTTCGTGCTTGACGTAATGACCGACGATGTCGTTGGTGAAGATGCTGCCCAGGCAGATGAACTGCGAGTCGAGACTCGACATGATCGCCGCGAGCACGCCCGCGGTCAGCAGACCGCCCATCACCGGCGGCGCGAGCTTGTTGACCATGATCGGCAGCACGGCGTTCTGATCGGCGCCGATCGGCACGAGCAGCTTTCCATCCGCCCCGACGGCGGAGGTCGCCCAGACGCCGATGAGCACGCACGGCAGCCAGGTGAGCATCATCAGCAGCGGATGTGCCACGACCGACAACTTGAAAGTCTTCGCGCTCTTGGCGGTGAGCCAGTGCTGGAACAGGTGCGGAAACATCGCCACGGAGAACGGAATCCCGATGTAGGTGAAGAACACCAGCGGCGTGATTTCGCGCGGCTTGCGCGGCTGGATCGTCGACCGACCCTCCTGAAAGTCAGCCATCCTCGCTTCGTACACGGCCAGGTCCGATTCCGTGGCCTCCAGCTTCAGGTACGAGGGGTTGTACTCTACGACCTGCTGCGTCGCGGCGCGCGGCCCTCCGAGCTTATGGGCGACCACCCCGAAGGTCACAATGCCCAGCACGATGAACAGAACCGTCTGCACCGCATTGGCCCAGGCCGCGCTGCGAACGCCGCCGTAGAAGATGTAAATCAGCACGACGATGCACATGATCAGACCGCCGAGCCAGAAGGGAATGCCTCCCTTCGTCGCCTCGAAGGCCACGGGGAACGCCCCGGCGGTGATCTTTTCAATAGCCCGCGATCCCCCAATGATCCCCATGAGCACGTACGGAACAACCAGCCCGACCAGTGCGGGAAAGAGCAGTAATCCCAGCTTGTCCGATTCAAACCGATCGCGGAAAAACTGGATCTGCGTCAGATACCCGTAGCGCTTGCCGTACTCCCACAACCGGATGCCTACGAGGAAGAAGCAGACGGAGTGAAAAATGCCTGACCAGGAGACCATCAGTCCATAGACGCCGATTCCACTGGCGAAGGCCTCGCCGCTCGACCCGATGATGGCAAAACTGGTCATCGTCGTGCCGAAGAGCGACATGAGCAGAAGGAAAGAGCCGATGCCGCGCGACGCCGCGAAGTAATCCGCCGCCGTGCCGCGGAAAAGCCGGCCAGTGAAGACGCCAAGCCCGATCAGCATGGCCATGTAGACGATGACTACGATAAAGGCGACCAATCCGGCGCTCATGGATGCTCCGAGGTGGAACCCTGACTTCGTCCCCTACTCCCGCGAGACGACGTCAACTTGCCCGGAGCCGAATCAAGTTCCTCGACCTCCGGCGGCCAGCAGAACTTCACGGCAAGATAGCCGACCAGTGCCGCAGCCAGCGAGATGCACACGTGATGAAACAGGCCGATGGGTATGAACCCGAAGATCAACGGCTCGTGCGTGTGCCACCACCAGAAATCCTGATGGAGGACGATCAGCAGCGGGATGAGCAGATACACGAGCAGCTTCATGGGGCCGGCACTGCCTCCTCCAGGCGGATGGCATCCGGCAGGTTGATCCTGTGGCGCATGACCTCGAAGACCTCGGCGACGTCGTCATTGAAGACATCGCCGATGAGGATTCGCGTGATGTGGTCGCGGTATTCGGGATGCTCGGTCACGAAGCCCTTCATCGAGAAATTCGGGTCGTAGAACGCGTACACGAGCTGGCGGATGCGCTGCATGCCGTCGGCCAGACGAGCGCCGTCGCGCCCCAGGCGCTCCGCGGATACATCGCCATCCGTAAGCGCCTCGTGGATGGTATCCGCAGCGAATTCTCCGCTCTTGAAGGCCAGCATAACGCCGGAGGAATAAATCGGATCAAGAAAACCGAAGGCATCGCCCACCAGCATCCACCCGTGACCGGCAAAACGCTTCGATCGATAGGAGTAATCCGCCGTCGTGTACACCTTGCTCACACGCGCCGCCTCGCTCAACCGCTTGGACGCGCCCGGGCAGCGGGCGATCTCCTCGTCGAGGATCACTTCAGGGTCGTCACCGCGCCCGTTATACAGGTAATTCGGCGGAGCGACCACGCCGACGCTGGTCACGTCGTTGGCAAGCGGAATGAACCAGAACCATCCGCCCGGCTCGGGCGTGCTGACCACCAGCGTCGCCCCGGCATTTCGACCGCTGTCGCGCTGGGCACCTTTGTAGTACGCATAGATGGCTGCATTTTTGAGCTTCTCGTCGCCGTAGCGCATCTTGAGCTGGCGGGATAGCAAGCCCGCCTGACCAGTTGCATCAACGATTATCCGTGCATGATACGCCCGCGATTCGCCGTTGATCGTCGCCCGAACACCCACCGCCTGCTCGCCTTCGAAGATCGCCTCGCGGACGTTGGCCTGCTCGATCACTTCGGCGCCATGCGCTCGGGCATTATCCAGCAACATCTGATCGAAGCGGTCGCGCTCGACCTGCCATGTGTACGACCATTCACCAGGATCACGATCGGGAAAGAAGAACGGTGCCGATTCCTTGCCGGTCGGCGAGACGAACTGCACGCTTTCCTTCACGACGAAATCGGAGTGCTTCATCTTTTCGAGCAGACCCAGCCGCTTGAAGGTGTAGTAGGTGTTCGGCATGAGCGACTCGCCGATGTGATGACGGGGAAACTTCGATCGCTCCAGCAGCAGGACACGGCGGCCGTAATCCGCCAGGAGAGTGGCTGTGGTCGACCCCGATGGCCCGCCCCCGATGACAATGCAATCATATGGCTGATTCACGTTGCGTTACTCGCTTCGCTTGCAATATCCAGAAGCAGGAGCGCCGCTTACGCAAGCACTTCCGTTGATCCGTCGTTTCGCTCCGCGACGACCTCCAGCAATTCGATCGCAGGCGCCTCGTTGCAGTAGATCATTCCCAATCGGCCGTAGGCGACGCGCACTCGGGAATCGCGAAAATCCGCCAGGAGCGGACAACCCGCCCCGAAGCGAAAGTACCAGCGCGGCTCGATCCGCCGGAGCACATCCGCACCGATGAGTACGTCTCCCAGCGGCGTCTTGCGCTCGAGAATCGCCGCCCGGACGTCCGCGGTAGTATAGCGAAGATCGATCCGAACGAGACCGACCTCGACGACGCGACCGCTGCCGGCCAGCGTGAGGGTTATGTGCCGCTGATAGGTGTCCCCTTCAAGCTGATCGCCGTGCACGTTCAGCAGGATCGGGTGCCCGTAGTGACAGCGGAGCTTTTCGGTCATGTGATCGTTGTGGAACAGAAGCTGCCGAATGGTTACCGGTAACTCGTCAGGTGACAGCGGCCGGGCATGAATCAGCAGGCCATTCTGCCCGAAGAACGGCGCGGAAAAATCACGCAGTGCAGTGACCGGATCGTCGGAAGCATGAAGTTCGCGCGGCACTTCAATCACGTGTAACGGATGTCCCGGTAGGGCTTTTCGAAGAAATTCGGCAGCAACGTATCCACACGCAACAGGCCGGCGCGGCTCAAGCGAACTTCATGCCGGCTCGCCGATTCCAGCAGGCCCGCTTCATGCAGCGACTTCCACTGCGATGCGAAGGCGTCAACCACGGCAATGCCGAACTTGTTCTGAAAGTACTCTGGCTGAATGCGGCCGGTCTTCAACTGCAGGATCAGTTCCCGGATCATCCGGGAAGACTCCGGCACCGGCAGGGCCCGCGCCAGCGGAAGCTCGCCGCGACCGATTCGGTCGATGTAATCGCCCCACTGATCGACATTCTGAAAATGCACGCCGCCGAAGTGAGAAAACGAGGCAACACCGGTGCCAATCATATCTGCGCCGTGCCAGAGCGAATCGCGATAGACGAAACCGGCGTGCCGGTCCTTTCGCACGAGTGTGTAGCCGCTGGAAATCTCGTAGCCGGCAGCTTCAAATCGGGAGAAGGCCTCATCCACCCAACTGCGTTTCGTTTCCCAGTCCGCCACCGGCGGCGGTTTCCCGGCGCTTTGATACTCCCGAGAAAAGACGGCGTTATGCGGCAGTTCCAGCTGATAGATCGTCACGCTGTCGGCATCCAGTCCGATCGCTTTCTCGACCGTGTCCCGCCATTTGGCTTCGGTCTCACCGACCATGCCGGCGATCAGGTCGATGTTGATCTGCGGGAAGCCCGCGGCTCGGGCCCACTCGAAGGCCTGAAAGATCTCAGGCGACTTGTGTGCCCGCCCGTTGAGTTCCAGTATCTCATCATCAAAATGTTCGACACCGAGTGACAATCGCGTGACACCTATCTCGCGGATGACCTGCAGCTTGCTCTCCTTCAGCGTGCCCGGCTCACACTCAAATGTCACCTCTCGAGCCGCATCCCAGTTCCAATGTTCGCGTATCCTGCCGATGAGCCGCTTGAGCTGTTCGTTGGAAAGAAACGACGGTGTGCCGCCGCCGAAATAGACGAACTCGAACTGACGACCCGAAAGACCATTGCGCCCGGCGTAAAGCGAAACCTCACGAGCCAGGGCGTCGGTATAGGCGTCGACCTCGTTGGCGTTTTTGTCAGTATAGACACGGAAATAACAGAACTTGCATCGTTTGCGGCAGAAGGGAATGTGCAGATAAAGCCCCAGCGGGACATCAGTTCGCGACGGGCCGTCCAGCGCCGCCAGTGCCGTCGCTACATGCTCGGCCTTCCATGATGAAAAAGGCGGGTAGTTGGCGACGAAGTAGCTCCCCACCTCGGTTGGTTCCGTCGGCAACGAATCGGACGTCACTTGCGGAAGCTGGACCATGGCCACGCTTGGAAAAATGAACTGCTGGTGACGACTCGCGGGTTTGCACTCCGCCCGGCGCGGTATCAATCCGTCGAACGACGGCATTGTAGCAGAGCGGACAGCATGCTTCTATTCTGCGCGGCGAGCAATGGCATCAGCCGTCGGTGGTACGATCCATCAGCCGGGCCTTGAATCGTAACTCCGCTTCAATGGTCTCGGGGCGAGCCGTGGGCCGCGACATTCGAAAGCGATAGAAATCGCCACGGAGTACGCCTTCGACCGTGCCCGCCTCGATCTTTTCAATCTTGAGTTTAGCCATCCGGGGTTGGTAGACCGTCAGCGGCGTGAAGATTCCGTTGCCGTGCAGATCGAGGAGTGAGCTTCCTGCAAAATCAACTTCGGTCTTCGTCAAGGCGTCCAGTTCCGCAGCTTTGACAAACGTGCCGAAGATCATTCGCGAACCGTCGGGAGCCGCGCGGCTCGTCGTGAGTGATAAGGCGCTCGCCCAGGGATCAAGCGAATCGGGCTGCCAGACCAGCACGCAGTTTGACAAGACCAGTTCTCGATCGGCCCGGAAGCGCGAGGAGTGCTCCAGATCGATCTCCACGATCGGCGCCGCGGTCGCCTTATCATCTTCCGGAGGCGGAGGGATTTCATCTTCGCAGCCGGACAAGATCAGCGGCAGCAGGCACACGAGCGATCCTCCGATGCGACGAAGGCGTTTGGTCTGCAGCAAGCCGCGAGCTTGGAGTGCAGCGATATGCGAGTAACAAAGTGTATTGCCATGCGCATGAAACATGATTCGCGCAGTATGTCTCAAAGCGAAATGACAGGCAAGCTCCGATAAGCGTGCAACCGTTTTTCTCAATGTGAAGCTGCAGTCGAAAACATTTCTGGACCGCTCAAGCGCATGCGGACCTGTGCCGATATGGATCGTGAGGCTGTGGGTCTTCCGCTGTTAGGCGGTAGCAGCCTGGCTTGGAGGATCGGAGTAACGGCGAGCTCCGATCCTCTTTTTTTGCGCGCCGAGCGCGCCGGCAATTCCTGCCCCGCTTCTTGCAATCCTTGCGCAGCTGCGCGAGATGCACGTCAATCTTCCCGATCGATTCGCGCGCCGGCCGCTCGCAACCCGCGAACAAACTCCGCCAGCTCCGCGATGCTCGTCCGATTCGGCCGGTCGTGTTCGAGACCTAGGAATTGAAGACCCAGTCCCATTCGTTCCGGACCGGTCATCAGGCAGTGCCGATATTGCGCTTCGAGCGCCAGGGGCGGCTTGCTCGGCATATGCGTGATCTCCACACCGACCAGTTCACCCACGCCCAGACGCGGATTCTGGTCGCTGCGGATATCTACCAGCACACCGCCCAGCGAGATGTTCGCGGCCCGACCCGAACAGATCGGCCAGCAGGGCTCGCCCTGCGATGGAAGACTTCCCTGCCAGAGCCGAACCGCTACGAAACGATCCTCCGGGATGATGACACGCTGATAGACGCGGCGCTGCAGCTCCCGCATCTGTCGCGGCGCCCGCAGAATCAGGCAATCCACGCGCTGCCCGCTGTCGGAATGGTCGGACTGCCGCATGAGCACGCGGCAAACGAAGACGCACTTCTTATGACCGCGCCGCAGAGAGATGCCCAGTTCCTGCCCGACGGTGATCTCCGGCTGACGGCCCTCCTCGGCCACGAAGGGATAAAGAATCTTCAGCGCATGACCGGCCGGATCATACTGCATCAGATGTGAACGCAGAATGCACCAGCGGCCTTCCGTCAGCAGCGAAGCGCTGATCGGAGACTGTCGCTCGGCCGCCCACGCAAGGATGGTGCTCACCGATTGCTCATTGAGGGTGTTTGCGTGATTCATACGAGCAGTTCTGTCGCTTCCTCGGCGGGTATCTGTCGCGAAAGGACCGCCCGTAGCGCCTGGAGCGGTGCTTCCTGCTGCGGCGTTGACTGAAACTGGATGCCGACGATGGTGTGCGCCGCACTGGCAGGAGTCTTGTTGCAGACCGACGCATGCAACAGGAACGGTCGCGCGTGGCCCGGCAACTCAAAGGAGACACGTACCGAATCGCCCGTCGCCAGCGCCGCCGCGGCCGCGTCATCCATTCGGCAAGCCAGACCTTCGACGCTGATATTCAGTAGATTTGCGGCGAGCCGATGGCTGGTGCTTCCCCGGCTCCATTCAATCGTCACCTTCGACGAAGGCGCAAGCTTGGCCCGCACAAACCGCCGGCGCTCGAGCACATGCACCGACCGCGGACGGGCCAGGGCCAGCGAACGTGTCTCACCCCATCGCGGAGCGGCAGTGATCTCGGATGCGAACTGATAGCGCTGATCGCTGTAAACGTTCACGTGACAGGTGGCGTTGACGAGGTCCGCCGGATTCACGCCGGGCCGACCGGTGATCTCCATCAGAATGGCTTTCTGATCGCCCGATATCAGAAATCCGTTGACCGTCGTCGAAGGATACGAGGGCAGTTCGAGAACCGCCTGGGCCTGTGTTCGTATGGCCGTTTCGAGCGCGCGATCCGATTCCTCGGCATCCAGCTTGTGAATGGGCTTCATGAATCCTACCCCATCGGCGATCGGGCGGTCGGCGGCTTCCGGAGGCGCTCGGGCGCCAGCGCGATCGGCTCGTGGACCGCGGCTGCCTACCGGACGAAAGGCCCGAAAATGCTTCGGACGCAAGGACGCTCCGGCGATCTGTTCTCGGTTCGCTCGGAATGCGACTTGAAGCTCAACAAAGCGGAGTGGAAGTTCTGCGAAGGCGCGGATATGCAGACGTGATCGGCTCGATTCGAGCACCAAGAGATGAGACCTTATCGGCCCGCTGCGAACTGCGAATGGGGACGGGCGCGCACACGGAGCACGAATAGCAGGTATCGAGCGATGCTCCGTGCTGGACGAAGGCACGCATCAATGCGCCCTCCGCGCGGATGCTGAGTAGAATTCAGGAAATTCAACCAAATACGATCGCTTTTTTTCAAGTCCGCACTGATGGGTAAGCGATGACCGATCTGCAGCGCCACCACATAGCGCTATCGTTCGACGACCGTACCACCGAGGTTGACCACGCGCGGAACTTCCGCCGTCGGCAGACGCAGATCGAGCCGCATCATGTCGTCTTCGTATTCCTGCCCGAGGATGTGCCCATGCTTGCTGACGTAGGCGAGCAGGCGGCCGTTGGCAGTATGGGTCTCGACGGTGATCCGCACATACCGGCCGCGCATCAGCTCGATCACGCGATCCCGCAGGATGTCCAGCCCCTGGCCGGTCATCGCGGATATCTCCACGGCGACTTCCAGTTGCACGCGCAGCAGCGGCAGCGATGCCTCGTCACCGGCGGCGTCGATTTTGTTGAGCACGTTCAACCGAGGGATGTCTTCGCAGCCAAGCTCGGCCAGCACGGTCTCGACGGCCTGAATCTGCCCCGCCGCATCGTGATCCGATGCGTCGATGACGTGCAGCAGCAGGTCGGAGTGGATCGTCTCCTCCAGCGTCGCGCGAAAAGACGCCACCAGTCGATGCGGCAGGTTACGCACGAAACCCACCGTGTCGGAAAGCAATGCGGTCTGGCCGCCGCCGAGGTCCCAGCGGCGTGTTTTGGTGTCCAGCGTGGCAAAGAGCTTGTCGGCCACGAGCGTGTCGGCCCCGGTGAGGGCGTTCATCAGCGTGCTCTTACCGGCGTTGGTGTAACCGACGAGACTGATGGTGAAGAAATCGCTGCGCGACCTGACCTCGCGGAGCTTGCGCTTGTCGATCTGGGCAATCTGTTCACGCAGAAAGCTGACGCGCTTCTGCACGAGCCGGCGGTCGATCTCGATCTGCCGCTCGCCGGGGCCGCGCGTGCCGATGCCACCGACGGCGCCGACCTTCGTGCCGCCACCCGCGCCGGCGATGCGCTCGAGGTGGGTCCACATGCCGCGGAGACGCGGGGCAGTGTATTCGAGCTGGGCAAGTTCTACCTGCAGACGCGCGGCGTGAGTCCGTGCACGACTGGCGAAAATGTCGAGGATGAGTTCGGTGCGGTCGATGACCCGGCGCTTGCAGAGCTTCTCAATGACGCGGATCTGCGAGGGTGTCAGGTCGTTGTCGAAGATGACGACGTCGGCCTCCTTCTCTTCGACGTAGCCCGCCAGTTCCTTGGCCTTGCCGCTGCCGATGTAGGTTCCGGGGCAGACCTTGGGCCGCTTCTGGATCGTCCGCCCCACGATCTTCGCGCCGGCCGCCTCGGCCAGCGCCGCCAGTTCGGCCAGCGGGTCGTAGCGCGTTCCCCCGGTGGAATGGCCCGGCAGAAGCAGCCCGACGAGCACTGCCCGCTCGGCCTGTACGCCGGTTTCGATTCTTCGGTCCTGCTTCAACGTACCTTCGTGCTTGTGGATTCGACGCACGGCGACCGACGGCGACCACGTCCCGCCGATCCCGCGCCGTACTCAACGTATTCTACGAATTGCAACCCGAATAAGCCAATCGCGGACGACGTTATTGGACGGAACCGGTCGCGAGCATTTCATCCAGAATCGCTGCGGTACGATCAGCCGCCCCGCCGTGCGCGATCGGTTCAGTCGCTTCGGCAAGGTCTCTGCGCACCTTTTCCAGTTTCCCCGGAGTGGAGAGCCATTCCACCGCCGTCGCGATGATCGGATCGACGCTGCGATAGTACGGCATGAACTCCGGCACGATCGCCCGGCCCGCGAGAATGTTGGGGATGGAAAAGTGCGGCGTGGTGATCAACCATCGCCCGATCAGGTTGTAGGTCAACGCATTCGTGTTGTACATGACGATCATCGGCGTCTGTCGATAGGCGACTTCCAGTGTGACCGTGCCCGAAGCGACCAGCGCGAGATCGGCTGCGCGGATCGCCACGGCGCGATTTTCATCACCCGCGACGATGCGAATCGGCAGACTACGGCCGTGACTTGCTACGGCCGCTTCCAACCGAGTGCGGATGTCGTCGTTGGCAGCTACGGTGATGAAAGCGATCTTGCGATAGCGAATTGCCAGGGCCTGCGCCGCTTCGAGCTGTCCCGGGAATACTTCTTCGACGACGTGCTTCCGCGAGCCCGGCAGCAGGGTGATCACGGGCTCCGCGCTGCCTCGAAGCACCGCAACGCTCGCCTCCGAAACAGGCACGCCGATGAGTCGATCGAAGGAAGGATGTCCGACGAAATCCGCCCGGATGCCGGCCGCCTGGAAGTAGGGCGCCTCAAATGGCCATATACAGGCGAGCCGGTTGACACGCTGTCGAACACGACGATTGCGGAACCACTTCGGCCCCCATGCCCACGTCTGCGGCGCGATGTAATAAAGCACGGGCGTGCCTGCCTGACGACAGAGCTTCGCAATCGGCAGATTCAGGGCCGGCGAATCCACGACCACGGCGGCATTGAAACGCTCCTCCGCGAGATAGGCCTTCAGGCGGCGGAGAAGCCGCCACGCCTCCGGTACGCGCTGAAAGGCAGCCAGCGCCATCGCTGACTGCGCCGTCATGTCGTAGAAACAGTGACAGCCGGCCTCGCGCATGGCTGGTCCGGCGAGACCGGCGAAGGTGGCCTCCGGACGCAATCGTCGATACGCGCGAATCAGCGCAGCGGCATGCTCATCAGCGCTCTGCTCTGCGGCACTGATGAACACCCGGTGACCTGATGGGGTTGTCATCGCCTTTAGACTCGCCGTGGGCGCCTCCAAGTAAGCAAGGCAACGGTCCTATCCACATCTTGAGGTCTTATAACAACAGTACGCTATGGATAGTAGATGCCATTTAGGCCAAGAGTAGCCATTGTTTTGAAGCGGCCTGCCTCAAACGCGGCCCATAGGGCCCACTGCTTTCGGGAGCGACCAAATCGTGTTTTAAAGTTTCGGAGGGCTGTGAAACCCTCTGTGATTCGTCGTATTCGGGCAGAAGCTGGCGATCTCGGCCAACGGGCCCGGTCAGGAGCGTATCGCGTTAATATCTTCTTGACGAGCGGCAGGTTACGCCTTAAGTTCTAGGATTCCGCGAAGAACGTTCTTCCGCGTAAACCCATACTCGAACCCTGGGACGGGAGGTGACGATTGGCATCGGCGTTGGTCCGTGAGTTGATTGATTCGGGCGTCCATTTTGGCCACCGTGTGAGCCGGTGGAATCCCAAGATGGCACCCTACATCTTCGGCAAGCGGAATTCGATTCACATCATCGACATTCGCGAGACCATCAAGGGTCTGCTTCGAGCGAAGAAATTCCTCACCGCCGTGGTCGCGCAGGGGCACGACATTCTTATCGTCGGCACCAAGCGACAGGCGCGGGAATCCGTGGAAAAGCAGGCCATGCGCGTGGGCATGCACTACGTCAGCGAACGATGGCTCGGCGGCACTCTGACCAACTTCAAAACGATTCGATCCCGGCTGGCACGCCTTGAGGAACTCGAAGAACTTGAAAAATCCGGCCGGATCAATCAGCTCACCAAAAAGGAAAAAGCCACGATCGATCGTGAGAAGCGCAAGATCGCGCGCAACCTCGAAGGCATCCGGCGGATGACCCGGTTGCCCGGCGCTCTGCTCATCGTGGACGTCAAGCGCGAACACATCGCCGTCAAGGAAGCCCAGAAACTGGGCATCCCGACCATCTGCTTCGTGGACACCGACAGCGATCCCGACGCCGCGGACATCATCATCCCGGCAAACGACGACGCCATGCGGGCCATCGACCTGATCATGACCCAGCTCGGTGACGCCATCGAAGAAGGCAAGCGCAGTCGGCCGGTGGCCGCGCCGTCAGAAGACGGTCAGCAGGCCGGGGCACCGGGCGCGCGGGCACGCCGCAAGCGCCGCACCACCTCGGAGCTGGCCGAAGACGCTGCAATCGCACCGGACGCCGGCGATGAGGACTCCGGGCTCTCGGCCTCTGCACCGGTTGAACAGGTCGCGGGCGCCCGTCGAGAGTCTCCTGCCGCCCAGCAGGTGCCGGACGGCGTGTAACCCCCATCGCGCGATCGAACGTTATACAATCCCGCTGTGCGGCGATGACATCGAATCGGTCGCATCGCCCTGCGTATCGATTGACACGCCGCGACCGGCCGCTGTTTGTGCGGCCGACGGCGAATGAACCCCCGCACGACCTGGCCCGGGCCGGGTCGTCGCGACATACGGAGATGAGCAAGATCATGGCTGAGATCACCGCACAGATGGTCCAGAATCTTCGAGCCAAGACGGACCTGGCGATGATGGATTGCAAGAAAGCCCTCGTGGAGGCCGGCGGCGATGAAGCCAAAGCCCTTGAGGTGCTCCGGAAAAAATTCGCCGACAAGATGAGCGACCGCGCCGACAAGGAGGCCGCCAACGGCCGTATCGGCGTATTCGCAAATGACAAGGCCGCGGCACTCGTCGAGATGCGCTGCGAGACCGACTTCGTCGGCACCAACGACGCTTTTCGTCAGCTCGCTGACACCATCGCCGCGGCCTGTGCAGGGAGCGGTGCGACCGATGTCGAGCCGCTCAAGGCCGCCAAGGCGCCGGACGGTCGGAACGTGCAGGACCTGATCGTCGACGCTTTCGGCAAACTCAAGGAAAACATCGGCATCAAGCGTGCCGTTCGCCTCGAAGGCCCCGGGGCCTGCTATGTCCACCACAACGGCAAGGTCGCCGCCGTGATCGTCTGCGACAAGGCACCCGGTGAGGCCGGCCGTCAGGTTTGCATGCACATCGCCTCGACGATGAATATCGCAGGTCTCCATCGCGAGGATGTGGATGCATCTGCCGTCGAAGAAGCCCGCGCCAAAGCCACCGAAGAGGCCAAGGGCAAACCGCCGCAGATCATCGAGAAGATCGTCGCGGGCAAGATGGATCGCTGGTACGCCGAGCGTGTCCTGACCGAGCAGCCCTTCGTCATGGACGACAAGAAGAGCGTTCGGGACTTCGCCAAGGAGAACGGCTTCGTGATTAAGGGTTACGCCCGATTCGAAGTCGGCGCGCTCAAGTGATCAAGACGGCTCACGATTCGCAGGGAAGCCCCCTGCATCTCGCAGAATCCAAGTATGCCTAAGAAAAAAGCCAAGGCCTCCCGACGGACCAGCGCCCGCAAGATTCAGCGGGTGGTCCTGAAGATTTCCGGCGAGGGCTTCTGCCGGCCCGGCGATTTCGGCATCGACGGTAAATCGCTGCGTCGCATCGCGGAAGAGGTCATCAGCGTCTCAAAGCTCGGCGTGCAGGTCGCCGTGGTCGTCGGCGGCGGCAATTTTCTGCGCGGCGCCAAGATCGCCCAGGAACTGAGCATCCAGGAAGCCACCGCCCACTACATGGGCATGCTGGCGACGGTCATCAACGCCCTGGCCCTGCAGGACATGCTCGAAGAACTGGGCCAGCCGGTCCGCGTTCAGTCCGCCATCGCCATCCACAGCGCGTGTGAGAGCTTCATCCGGCGACGCTGCATCCGCCATCTGGAAAAAGGCCGCGTCGTGATTCTCGCCGCCGGCACCGGACGCCCCTACGTCACCACCGACACCGCCGCCGCGCTGGTCGCGGTCGAAATCCATGCTGACGTGCTCTTCAAGGCCACCAACGTTGATGGTGTTTATACCGCCGACCCCAAGAAGGACCCCCGGGCGAAGTTTCTCCACCGCCTGAGCTACAATCAGGTGATTGACGACCGTCTCCGAGTGATGGACGTGTCCGCGGTTGATTTGTGCCAGCGACACGGCGTGCCGATTACTGTTTTCAGTCTGATGAAGCACGGCAACATGCGCAATGCCGTGCAGGGCAAGCCGATCGGAACTCGGATCAGCGAATAAGGTCCGTGATGTCCTCTCTGCCCCTCCAGTCAACCCCTCCTCACCTTCTTGAAATGGATCCGCCCGCGCTGAGCGCCTGGTTCACCCAGCATGAGGAGCCCTCGTTTCGTGCCAAGCAGGTCTTTCAATGGATCTACGAACGAGGTGCGACCTCCTTCGAAGAAATGACCAATCTCTCCAAGCCCCTGCGCGAGCGGCTTGGACAGTCCTTTCGCATCTATAAGTCTGAAATCATCCGCCGAGGCGTCTCCAGCGACGGCACAGTCAAGCTGCTGCTGCGCTGGCCCGACGGGGCCACCAGCGAGTGCGTGATGATCCCCACGGAGACCCGGCGGACGGCCTGCATCAGCTCGCAGGTCGGATGCCCGGCGCAGTGCCGCTTCTGCGCCAGCGGGATTGGCGGGCTGGTGCGCAACCTGACGACCGGCGAAATCGTCGAGCAGGTTCTACGAATCAGTGCGGAAGCAACGCTGGCCGGAGGCCAGCTGTCGAACGTGGTCTTCATGGGCCTGGGCGAGCCGCTGGCGAACTACGACGCCGTCCTCCGCGCCGTGCGAATGATCAACGCGCCATGGGGGCCGAACATCGGGGCTCGCAAGATCACCATCAGCACCGTCGGGCTGCCGCGAATGATCCACCGTTTGGCCGGCGAGGGCCTGCAAATCAACCTGGCCCTGTCGCTGCATGCCCCGAGCGACGCCCTCCGACAGGAATTGATCCCCTGGGCCGAGCGCATCGGGCTCGAACAGCTTGTCGATGCCTGTCGTCATTATTTCGAGAAGACCGGCCGAGAAATCACACTCGAATATATCCTGCTGCACAATGTAAACGATCGGCCGCAACATGCCTCTCAGCTGGCGAGCTTCTGCCGGCAGCTTCGTTGCAACGTGAATCTGATACGCTACAACCCCGTCGAAGGTCTGCCCTATGAACGGCCCGCGAGCGAAGCGGCCCATGGCTTCGTTGAAGCGCTGCGCCGCCACGGGGTCAATGCCCACATCCGCACCAGCCGCGGCCTCGACATCGACGCGGCGTGCGGGCAGTTGCGCCGCAAGGAATTGGCAGAGGCCGGGACAAATTCCGTGCCATAGATTGATTTTGAAGGGTGCAAGTAAGAAGAATGGAACCAAAAAATATTGCCTATCTTAACATGCAATGCACCCATGGTGCCTGAACGATTGCACTGCCGATCATGTTAATTTGTGTTGACAACGATACATTGTTAATTATAGTCCGCGCAGAGGAGACGCCAACCCGCCGAGGCGGGTCTCCTGAAACCAATTTTATATGAGGTGCAATATGATGGAGTGGCTGCCTTTGCTTGCGATTGCTTTTCTGTGGCCCATCGCTGCTGTTATTTGGCTTGCCGAGTTGGCACTGATCGGCATTCCGATCATTAATCTCCTGCCAATCTAGGCGATCAATCGAAGCCTGAGCTTCGTCAGCAAGTGGGGAAGCACGGGGTCCAGCAGCACTGGATGGCGCACAGCCGTATCAACGGCTGTGTCGAGCGGGATTATTGTAGTTTTACATCCCAGTGCGTACTGTAAAACCAGCTTCCCTTCTTGCTTGACATGTTGTCTGTTAACCGCTTCCGCCTTTTCTCAGACGACTTCGATCTCTCTCGAACGGGCATAATGTGCGACGAGGGATTCTCCCTGCCCCATTTGCATTGAACAGGACAGGAACGCCTGAATTGCTGTTTCCGCGTAACCGACGGACCCATGCGTTATAGTGTCTGTCGGTGCAATCGTGGATGAACGAGCCTTTCACCGCAGAGTCCATGAGGTAGCCCGGCATCTCGTGCCCCGCGGAACGAAGCTGGTCTGTGCGGTTTCAGGCGGGGCGGATTCCGTGGCCATGCTGCACGGGCTCCTGAAAGTCAGCGAACTGCACGACTGCCGGTGGTCACTTCACGTGGCTCATCTCGATCATCAACTACGTGCCGAGTCCGGCGACGACGCCCGATTTGTGCAGGAGATGTCGTCCGAACTCGGTTTACCCTGCACAGTCGGTATCGCGGATGTAGGTAACTTCTCGGAGGAAACCGGCCGGGGCATCGAGGACGCCGCGCGTGAAATGCGATATGAATTCTTTGCCGATCTTGCAGCGAAAGTCGGCGCCAGTGTTGTAGCGGTTGGCCACAGCGCAGATGACCAAGCGGAAACCGTGCTCCATCGCATCGCACGCGGCACAGGGCTTCGCGGACTTTCCGGCATGTCCCTGCAACGGCCGATCCGTGCCGGCAGTCAGGTAAGACTGATTCGACCGATGCTGGGCTTTCGCCGCTGCGAGTTGCGCGCATATCTGCAGGGACGCGGCATCGCCTATCGAGAGGACGCCACCAATGCGGATCATGCAGTCGCGACACGCAATCGCGTCCGCCATGTCGTCTTGCCGATGCTGGAAAAAGAACTGAACCCTGCCGCATCGCAGGCCATCGTGCAGCTTGCCGAACAGGCCCGCCGTGCAAACGAAGTGATCCGTGAACTGGCCGCGGCGGCCATGAGAGATATCTGCGAATCGAGTAGCGCAGATCAATGTGTCCTTCGGGCACGAGGTCTCGCCGTTCAGCCCCCTGCGATCCGCACGGAGTGTGTCCTGCTGGCTCTTGAAGCACTCGATGCGCGCTTCGGCGAAATCGGCTTCGAACGGATCGAGGCCGCTGCAGAACTCGCTGATGGTGACGGTCGACTTCGCCACATCGAGCTTCCCGGCGGTATCCTGGTTGAACGGCGCGGTGATCGATTAACGATTCGGGCCAAAGCGACCGAAGCAATCCCGGTCACGAAGCACGGCACAACGAGTCCTTGCGGAGATAAGCCAAAGTAACTGATGACCGCCAACGGAAATGATAAGCGGGCGGACCTTGTTTCCGCCTTCGCGGCCGACGTCAGCAGACCGTCGATGTCGCCTGCGAACTATCGCTGGCGGCTGATTCGCATCATCATCCTGGCCGTCATCTGCCGGATCGGAATGCTGTTCTATGCAGAGCGAGCACCGCAGAAGTTCGACTTCCCCGATTCACACCGCTATGTACGCGTCGCGCGGAATATCGCCGCGGGCCGCGGCCCAATAGATTCGGGCATGGTGAAGTGCGGTACCGACCCTGTCTATCCCGCCATCCTCGCTCTTGGCGTGAAGCTCGGATGCACGACGGATGCGGCTGTCCTACGCTTCGGTCGCATGGCGAATGTTCTCGCGAGTGTCCTTTCGGTGGCACTGCTCGCCGGACTAGGCCGGCGACTTCTGAGTGAGTACGCGGCTCTGATCGCCGCAACCATCCTGGCGATCGATCCCATCCTGCTCTACTTCAACGCCCTGGTGCTGACCGAGTCGATCTACATCCTCACACTGCTCATCGCCCTTTTCGCCGTCGCACGGATCAAACCGATCTCGCCACTTTCAACCGCCGCCATCTCGCCACTCGTCCATGCACTCTTTGCCGGGATTGCATTCGGCGTCGGCGCGATGACCCGAAGCACCAGCGTCCTGCTCCTGTTCTTCATGATACCGATACTCTGGCACCTGCTCCCGCGCGATCGTCGTATCAGCGGCGTTGCGGCATGCCTGGCAGGATTTCTGCTCGTCCTGACTCCCAATGTCGTGCGCAATGCGCAGCAGCTTGGTCATTTCGTACCGGTCCGCACCGGCGGCGGCGCCGCTCTGCTCGAAGCCCTCGGCCCGTGGGCAGATGGCGGACCGGGAATGGACCGCATCATCTATCCGCCCGTCCCTGAAGATACGAATGAATACGAGCGCGACCGGATCAACCGCGAGGCCGCATGGAAGTGGGTCCGTGAGAACCCCGGTCGTGCCGCGACGTTGGCCGTGACCAAGGCGGCGCGGACCTGGTCACCGATGCTCAGCGCGCCGGATCACTCCACCGGCCTCTATCAGGTTGTATCGATCCTGACGGTGGTACCCGTCTATCTCCTCGCACTGGGCGGAATCTGGCTGCTTCGACGACGCGTCTGGCTGCTGTTCCTGTTGCTTACACCGGCGGCGTACTTTACGCTGGTTCACATGGTCTTCGTCGGTTCCGTTCGCTACCGTGTCCCAGTGATGCCGCTCGTGTTTCTTCTGGCCGGCGTCGCTCTTACACATGTCTTCCGGCTTCACACGGTCCGGCCTCCAAGGCGACAGGGAGCCGAATGCAACCACTGACCCCGGCACGACGCGCCCGCAGACGAATGTGGTGGAGGCGTTTTGCCTACCGCCGGGCCCTGGAGCGTCACCCCGTCTCGCTGACGCGGCAGCGAATGGGCCTGACCGTTCTGTCGCTGCTGACCATCGTCTTCCTCTGGTATGCATGGTTCACGCGCGACGAGGCCATCCGAAGCCGAGCCGTTGAGTTCCTCACAGACGCCACCTCCGGCGAGGTCTCGGTCCTTCAGGCAGAGTTTCATCTGTTCGGCGGTATCACACTTTACAATGTCCGCATCTCCACGCACTACGATGAACAACTCGATCCTCTCGCGAAGGAACCGACCGCGCGGGAGATATTCTCCGCCGCGTCTCTGAAGCTGGTGCACAATCCCTGGCTCCTGCTGTTCGGCACGTTGCACGTCGAGCAGGTCATCGCCACGCGCCCGATCATCACGCTGGTCCACAACCTCGACACCGGACAGCGAAACTGGCAAACGCTCTCCGGACCGCGCTCCCAGACCTCCCGGAAAGGTCCTGCCCGACCGGCCATCACCGTACGCGACGCCAAGGCGGTATCGGTGGGTGTGTATGCGGATGGTCGACGGGATCGCCGTGTGGAAGAGCTTGATGCCGACGTTCGGCCTTCTTCGCAGTCGGACAGCGGCTATCTCATTGAAGTGCGCCGCTTCAGTCATCCCGCTGAGCGCGCGACGGTGACCTTTGACCCCGGTCAGCGCATCCTGAGCAATACACCCTACGTCGATGCGCGGACCGTGCGGCTGCAGTTGCCTCGCGCAGTCAAAGACTTCTTCGCCAGCATCGACCTGGAGGGTGAACTCAAGCTCGATCGGATGATCTACGAGGGACTGGATTCTCCGGATCGCGATACGGAGATTCGGCTACGTAACGTACGGTGCCGAATCCCGTTGGCCATGCTGGGCACCGGCGGTGAGGAACCTTCCACGACGCCGGACGGATCCACCGAACGGTCCTCGCAGGACGCTGCCGTCGCACTCGATGGAGTGGCTGGTGTAGTCAAGCTGCGCGGCAGCCGGCTGGAAGTGAACATCAAAGGGCGACTCAACGATGCGCTCTGCCACGTCGTCGGCACCGTCGAGGGTTCAGAGCGGGCACCAGACCAGATGGGCGTCGACCTGACCATTGAGGCAGCCGGCGTTCGCGCGCCGGAAGGCGACTTCCGGCAACGTCTGATTAGCGACTCGGACGTGCCGATGCTGCTTCAGTCGATCTTCGCCGACTACGATCCGCACGGTCTCTTTGATCTGTCTCTTCGGATTCAACGGGCGCCGGGGCCGCTGCAGCCGGTCAAGCTGACGGGATTCTTCGCTGCGCAGGGCGCCATCGGCACCTGCGCCGCTTTTCCTTATCGCGTCGACGAGCTCTACGGCTGCATCCGATTCGACTCGCCGATCATCCTTGTCGACAGTCTCACCGGACGGCGCGGCTCTGCCCGAATCTGCGTCGACGCTGAAATCGACCAGGGGCACGAGTGGGCGGAAGTCGGGGTGAATATAAATGCCATAGATGTGGCACTCGACACGGCGCTCTATGAGGTGCTTCCCGAACGTTATCGTGCCATCTGGGAACGATTCAATCCGCAGGGCTGGGCCAATCTGGCCGTACGCACGACGCGGCCCGTCAGTGAGGAAGTCGAACCCGAACCCCCGTGGACCACGCGGGTCACGGCTGATCTCGTCGGCGCGCACCTGCTCTATACTGACTTTCCGTATCCACTGGACGATGTGTCCGGCCGGTTGCATATCAGCGGCGACGAAATTCAGATCGACGGACTGACCGGCCGACATGGCGACGGAACGGTACAATTCGAAGGCACCGCCCGACTGGGCTTCGAGCAGCAGGCCGCTGCAGATATTCAGGTGAGCGCACGCGGGGTGCGGCTCGATGATTCGCTTGCATCCGCCCTGCCGCCTGAAGGACGCGCGGCCTTCGAGCAGTTCCAGCCCGGCGGCCGATTCGATCTGGCCGGCACGATCCGTGTCCCGCCGACCGGCGAAGGAGTGGATTATGATCTGACCGCCCGGCTTTGTGACGCTTCGATCCGCTACACGGACTTTCCTTATCCGCTCAGCGATGTGCAGGGTGAAATCCGCATCTCGCCGGATCATGTCTCGGTGATCGACGTCACCGGCCGGCACGAGGAATCGCGCATCCTGGCTCGCGGTAATGTCCGTCGCCTGCCATCGGGCTACGAGGCGGAACTTTTCTTTGATGCCGATGACCTGGCACTCGATGATCCCCTGTTTGACTCGCTCCCCCCGCCACTGCGCGAAGTATGGAAGCTGCTCGAACCCTCCGGTACCGTTCGTGTACGTTCCGCGCTGCACCAGGTCGTGCACGATAAACAAATACGTCGACGACACCGAACCCGCATCGAGACGAGCGATGCCGCTTTCTGCTTTCGCGGTTTTCCGCTGCCGCTCACGGATGTCCGTGCGGATGTTGTCGTCTCGGATGAACGCGTGGAGATCGTCTCCTTGCAGGGCCGAAGCGGCGATGCCGTCCTCCGACTCTCCGGCACGATTGAACTCAATGACCACGGCCATCACGGCTCGCTGGTCGTCCATGCCGAGGGGCTGACCGTTGATGACACGCTCACCCGCGCCCTGCCGTCGAAGCTACGGGACATGATCACTTCGGTCGCTCCGACCGGGACCTTCTCGGTCGAACTGAATCCACTGGTCTTCGAGCTGGAGGAAGGCAGCCGAGGACGCTGGGACGTGACCTGTCGAATCGGCATGCAGGACGCGGCGATGAATCTCGGCTTCGTCGCGGACCGGCTGAACGGCGAATTATCCGGCCGCGTCATGGTCGAGCGTGACGGCGGTGTCTGGGTTCAGGCGAATGTGCGACTCGACAAGGCCAGACTCGCAGAATGGGAACTCACCGACGCTCAGGCGCGCATCACCAAAGAGGCCGGCACCAAACTCATCCGCGTTCAGGATGCAGCAGCACGCGCCTATGGCGGCGAGGCCATCGGATCGGCAGAGATTCGCATCCGCGATGGCTATTCACTGTACCAGGCGTCAATCTATGCCCGGGATGTGGCACTGGCGGATTTCATCGCTTCGCTGGGAGGCAGCGAGGAGTCCACGGCGAAAGGTCTGATCCGCGGAAACATGTTTCTCAACGGAAGGAGCGGCCCCCATGGCTACCGTGAGGGCGTCGGCGAGATGTTCATCCAGCATGCACAGGTCTGGCGGATGCCCCTGGCGCTGGCCATCTTCCAGGTGCTGAACCTCGCCGCGGATGAGAACGTCTTCCACGATGGGTGGATCAAATACTTCCTCTCACGTGATACGCTGACACTTAACGAGATCGACCTTCAAGGCAAGGCCATCTCCTTCGTTGGACGCGGGACCATGGACCTGCACACGAAGCAGCTGGATGTGACCCTGCTTGCCATTAACCCGATGCGCCTTCGGCTTCCTCTGTTGACGGACCTGATCGAAGGGGCCTCGCGTGAATTCATGGAAGTCCGGCTTCGCGGTACCCTGTCAAAGCCGGACATCCAACCGCAGCCGCTCAAGAGTCTGGCCCGCGCACTGCAGACCATCTTCCCAGAAGCACCGCCCACCCGTGACAATGGTCGATCCGATGCACGACGCACCTCGCAGCCCGATACGCGTGCATCGGCAGACCACCACGCCGACACGCCATGACCCGAAGCGGCGATCGGCAGACGAGCCGTTCGTACCGATCCAGAAGCCAACCGATTCACCGTGGTAGTTCACTGTTCCGCTCGATCGCATACAGCCGCCGATGGGCTACGCAGGCGCCTGCTTTGGGTTACAATCCCGACCCGTATTTTTTGCGCAAAGGGAGATGACATGACCTCCGCCATCAAGGACCTTCATCAGAACGTCGGCAAGACCGTCACCCTGCAGGGGTGGCTCTATCATCGCCGAGACAGCGGAAAGATCGCCTTTCTCGTCATTCGCGACGGCACCGGCCTCTGCCAGTGCGTGGTCACGAAGAATGAGCAGACCGAGCCGTTTTTCGAGACGGCGCGGCGGCTCGGGCAGGAATCGAGTCTGCGCGTCACAGGTACCGTCCGCGCTGACCCCAAGCAGGTTGGCGGGCACGAACTCGACGTGACCGGTCTCGAAGTCATCGGAGAGAGCGAAAACTTCCCGATCACGCCGAAGCCGCACGGTATCGACTTTCTCATGAAGAACCGGCACCTGCATTTTCGCAGCCGCCGACAGTGGCACATCCTCCGCGTCCGCCACACGCTCATCGATGAAATCCGCGGCTACTTCAACCGCAATGGCTACACGCTCATCGACACGCCCATTTTCGCACCCGCCGCCGGCGAGGGAAGTCAGACACTCTTCACCGTCGATTACTTCGGCGAGCCGGTCTATCTCGCACAAACCGGCCAGCTCTATGTCGAGGCCGCGTGCATGGCCTTCGGCAAAGTCTATTGTTTCGGCCCGACGTTTCGCGCGGAGAAGAGCAAGACGCGGCGGCATCTCACCGAGTTCTGGATGGTCGAGCCGGAAATCGCCTACGCCGAACTGGATGACGTGGTCGCCGTTGCCGAGGACTTCATCTGCTCGATCGTCACGCGCGTGCTGCGCGAGCATCGGGCCGATCTGGAGTTCCTCGGCCGCGACATCGCCGCGCTGGAAAAGATTCAAAAGCCCTTCAACCGCGTGACCCACGCCGAAGCCGCCGACATCCTGCGCGGTCCCAGGGCCAAGGAGCTGCTCGAACGCGACCTTGCCGCGAAGACCGCCCGCATCGAGGAGGCGAAAAAGCTCATCGCAGAGAAGGAGGCCCGTGAGAAGGGCGCCGGCGTCAAGCAGTGGGAGCGTGACAAGCTCGTCGGCGAGATTCACGAGCTGCGCGAGGAACTGGCCGATCTGGAGGTCGAGGTGCAGAACATCCCGCACCACATCGAGTTGGCGGCGAACTTCGACCCGCGTGGTGATCTGGGCGGCAGCGATGAGACGATCATCAGTCGGCTGCATGACCGGCCCGTGTTCGTGACGCATTACCCGCGGGAGTGCAAGGCGTTCTACATGAAGCGCAGTGCCACCGACCCGTCACGCGTGAACAACCTCGACCTCTTGGCCCCCGAGGGCTACGGTGAAATCATCGGCGGCAGCCAGCGCGAAGACGACCTCGCAGCGTTGCTGGAGCGCATCAAGGAAGAAGGGCTGAACGAAGAAGACTACGCCTGGTACCTTGACCTGCGAAGATACGGATCAGTCCCCCACGGCGGCTTCGGCCTTGGCGTGGAAAGAACCCTCGCCTGGCTCTGCGGCCTGAAACACATCCGCGAGACGATCCCCTTCCCCCGCATGATGGGGCGGTTTTATCCGTGATCGCTCGAAGTGGTCTCTCCTCAATCCCCGCGCGCGGGCCGCTTGCCGTATAATGGCACCGTCGGGTCCTGCATCGCTCGTCGGCGATGTTGGCTCCAAGGGATCCTCGCGTGCCGCCGCCTGCTGCCAGTTCGTTCAATGGTCTCATCGAGCTGCTCGATGCGCTCAACTGCGGCGCGTTTCTCATTGATCGCTCCGGACGTATCGAACACGCCAACGACCGGCTCTGTCAGATGCTCGGGCTCAACCGGCCACAGGTCATCGGTCGATCGGCGGAATCCTTCTACGACGCACCGGACGCCGCTGAATACATCCATTCGCGACTGGCCAATTTCGAAGAACCCTACGAAGGCGAGTTCCACCTGCCCGGGCCGGACAAGAATAAAATCCCCGTCATCATGTCCGGCCGCCCGCTCGGCACGGAGCCCCCGCTTTCGAACTACCGCCTCGTCACGGTCATCGACCTGACCGGCCAGAAGGCGGCCGAGGCCCAGGCGCAGGAAGAATACGAAGTCATCAGTCGCCTGAGTGACACCGTGTTGGCACAGGCGCTGGAGCTCAAGCGTTACAACCAGAAGCTGGAAGAAAAGGTCCGCGAGCGCACCCGCGAGCTGCACGATGCCAACATGGAGGCCATCTACATGCTCGCCGTGGCCAGCGAGGCGAAAGACGTCGACACCGGCGCCCATGTCCGGCGGATCGAGCATTACACGACGCTGCTGGCCCGGCAGCTTGGCCTGCCCGATCACGTCGCCGAGGAGTTCGGCTACTCCTCGATTCTTCACGATGTCGGCAAGATGGTCGTGCCGGATCACATCCTCAAGAAACCCGGCCCGCTGGACATGGCCGAACGCGAAGCGATGCAACTCCACTGCATCGCCGGGGAGCGCATCCTCTCGCAGAAGCCCTTCTTCGCCACGGCCCGGCAGATCGCACGAAGCCACCACGAGAACTGGGACGGCAGCGGCTATCCGGACGGCCTTCTCGGTGAGGCCATCCCCTTGCCGGCGAGGATCGTCCACCTCGCGGACATCTACGATGCCCTGACCAGCGAGCGCGTGTACAAGGCCTCGTGGACACCGCAGATGGCGACGGAGACGATCTACAAAGCCGGCGGCAGTCTCTTCGACCCCAACGTGGTCACGGCGTTTCGCACACTCCACGAATCCGGACAATTCACTCCGCCGCACGCTCAGGACTGACGACGCGTGATCGCAGCATTCTCAGGCGTGAGTCGTCGACTCGCTCGCTGCGGGCTTGCCGCCTCGCGACGAGGGCGGTGCGGGTTTTTGCGCTTCATCGCTGGTCAGCAGGGCCTGCATGATCTGATCGCCGACGTGGCTCATGCCGTCCGGCGTGTAGGGAATCATCATGATCGTCGCCTTGCTGCGCGTGCCCACGGCGGAGACCGTGTCGTAGTGCTGCGTCAGGAGCACCATCTTCGTGGCTTCCTCCGGCGAAATGCCGGCCTCGGCACAGGCGTCCACCGACTCCTTCAAACCCCGTGCAATCGCCAGCCGCTGTCGGGCGATACCGACACCCTGCAATTCCTTCGCGCGGGCCTCAGCTTCGGCTTCGGCGATGACGCGAATCTTCTTCGCCTCGGCCTCGTTCTTGGCGGCCTCGCGCATCCGGGCCGTGGCGTTGACCTGGTTCATCGCCACCTTGACTGCATGATCCGGCTGGATGTCGTTGACCAGAGTCTGAAGCATGGTGTAGCCGAAGTTCTCCATGACGTGGTCCAGTCGCTCCTTGACGGCGAGGGCAATCTTCTCTTTCTCGGCAAAGACATTGTCCACCGGCATCTCGGGCACGAGCGCGCGGACGGTATCGAACACGTAAGAGGCGATCTGCCGCTCGGGATTCGAAAGCTTGTAATACGCTGCGATGACTGATTCATCCGTCTCGCGCACAAAGAACTGCACGGCGATCAGCAGATCGACGAACACGTCGTCCTTCGTCTTGCTCTCGACTTTCACTTCCAGCTCGCGCACACGATGAGTCACCCGTCCGGCCACGCGGTCGATCATCGGCACTTTGAAGTTCAGTCCCGGATGAGCGATCCGATTGAACTTGCCGAATCGCTCAATCACTGCCTTGGTCTGTTGCTCAACGGTATAGAAGCCGCTGAGCAGAATAAGCCCGCCAAAAACCACAATCACGCCAAGTATGATGAAAGGCATGAAGTCCTCCCTTTCTCCCGCGCCGTCTCGCGGGCAACCGGCCGAATGGCAGCATCGGCCTTTGACCATTCAATTTAATCAACCGTCGCCGTCACCAGATTCACACGAAGCTGGCGCGGGTCGTCCGGCAGCTCGTAAGATGGCAATTCGACCAGCACTTCCTCACCGCGCGGCAGCGACTCGACCTCGTGTCGAACCGAAAAGGGCCGCCCTTCTGCTCCGCCGACTCCGGTTACCTCCAGCAAGGCCGCTTCCATCGGATATCCGCCGTTGAACAGGACGATCGCCAGCGTCTCGCTTCCTAAGGGCATCCCGCCGCCCCAGGAGGACTCCATTCGAAAATAAAGGTCTGAAGCTCCCTGACAAGCAGTCATGCCCGCCGGGCACGGCAACGGGCGAGGATGAACCATCCGCACTATCGGCGGCAAATCGGCCTCCACTGGATCGAGAACGGCCCCGCAACGGGCACAGAATCTCGCTCCGCGGCGCTGGCTGGAACGGCACTTCGCACAGACGACCGGCTCGTCGGAAGGTCCTTCTGCCGACGAATGACTGGCGCGCACGTTACTCCGCTCCTCTCGAACAGTCACATGAAGTGTAGCTTACTCGCAAGCGTTGGCCACTATAAAGCGCTGCGGGCTCTATACCCGCCTGAGGCATTCGAACCACACCAGGTATTCCCGGCCGAAAAATGCTGCCAACAGCCCTACCTGCCGTCGTCCCCCTGCTCGCCGTACTCGAAAATCCGCACGGTCGAGATCGGATGCCCCTGCACGACGGCAACCTGCCGCGGCGATTGATGAACCAGCCGAAACCGCCGGAGCGGCTCAAGGGGAACACAGCTTTCGAACGGGCTCAGCGATGCCATTACGTACTCCGCGCCATCAGCCGCAGCGGAGGCAGATACAATAAACGACTGGGCCTGTGCGAAGTCCGCGAATTCTCGAACCGCGGTCACCGTCTTACGCATTCCGTGTCCCGGGTGTTCCCGCCACTGGAGTTCGTAAACTTTGACTGGCCCGGCTGGACGCACCGCCTGACCAGAGAAGATGAAGAGGCGGATGCACATCGACTGAAAATAGCGCGGGTAGTAAAAGTAGCGAAGCACCAGTCGCCCGTGATCATCCGTGGTCACGATGCGTTCGTAATAGCTCGTCAAGTCCTGATCCAACCAGACGGGCAGCGCGGAAAACTTTCCCATGACCCGAGCGCTGCCTGGCTTCTGCCAGCGAGGAAGCAGCCAGTCCAGCATGACGTAGCGCGTAGCGAGGGCATCCAGCAACGCGCCGGCTTCGGACTCCGACGGTGCCAACAGGAATCTCGCCGATTCGACAGCGCCGCGCTGCGTCGGATTGCTGTTCGGGATGCGTCGGGCGATACCGGAAATCCAGTAGCCATAATCCCACCAGCTCATGACGCCGTAGGCCTGGCTCACTTCGAACCGTGTCACCAGCGCTTCGTGACTCGGAACATATGCGTAGTACGCTTCAGGATCGACGAACGGCTCCGGCGTATTTTCGCGAAGCCACTTGAGCGCCTCCCGCCAATCCTCCGTCGGTCCGTCGTAAAAAGCAGCCGCCAGACGTAGTTCTTGGCGCAGCGGAACGATCGCCAGCGCCAGCAGCAGAATAGGAAGCATGGTGCAGACGGCCGAACGGCCGCGTCCAGGCGGTAGCAGTTTTCCAGGCGAGACCTTGCGACGGTAATTCCACGCGAAACGCACCACACTATGACACAGATACGCGATCAGCATGGCAACGACCGGTGCCGCGTAATACGAGAAACGAGACTGTCCAAACATCGACGCCAAAACCACGACGCTCCAGACGCCCAGCAGGCACGTTGCAGCGTCCCTCTGTCGAAGACAGCGAGCGAACAACGGAAACAGGCCAAGCACGGCCATCGGAAAACTCAGCGCGAACATCGACCACAACGGTCCGTACGACCAGCCGGTGGACGTGTGGAGAATCGGTCTTGCCTCGGTGATGGTTCGGGACTTCATGTCCGGCAGCAGCCGACCCATGTCCACAAGGATGCTGTGCAACAACGAGGGCGCCGCGAGCTTGAGCATCATGAGGCCCGCCATGCCAAGCAACACGACCGCAAGCGGGTACCACAGCGGTTTCGTCTTGCTCGCGCGCAGCAGGTTTGAAAGCCCGGTCAGCAGCAGCGACAGGACGGCACCGCCGATCAGAGCGCTCGCCTGCGTCCGAGTCGCGGCAACTTCCGGGAAGAAATACAGCACTACCGCAGCAACGGTCAGACATGGGACCACGATAATCGACAATCGCGCGGTAGATCGCCCCCACAGATGATCCATCACATGCTGGACGACCAGCCAGGCGAGGAAGATCAGCAGCAGATAGTTTCCGCCGATCCAGGTCAGCATGTAGCAGCCAAACACCACCCCCGCCGCCGCTGAGATCAACACCACGCCTCGTATCCCCTGCGAAGATTCACTGCGGCGCAGTCCCAGTGCCAGCAGATAAAGCAGCAGGGTGCTGAGCAGCACCTCCATGACATGGTGATCGAAGAAGCCGAGCGCCGAGCGCACAAAATACGCGCCGGGCAGAACACCGATCAGCAGTGCGGCGGCCAACCCCGTCCATCGGTCCTCCAGCACCGACATGACCAGAAAGACCGCGATGCAGACGCCGATCGCGAGGATCGGCGCGAAATAGGCAGCCGTCAGGTCTATCAAACGTTGTGACGGTTCGGATCCGCCGACCAGTCGAATGAAGGCCGCCGGTACGAGATCGAAGAAGGGCCCGACCGGTACGCCGCCCCCGCCCGGCCAGGCCGCATATGGATCGTATACCATCGGCCGCGGCAGATTGCGGATCTGATACTCGAGGATGCGATAGTGATACCAGGGATCATTGTCCTGCAGGCAGACCGCGCCATCGACAAAAACTTTCTCATGTAACCACCAGGTTCGCAGGAAGAAACAGACAGCACAACATATCGCCAGCAACAACAGAACCAACCAGGCGCGCCGCGGTTGGTGCGCCGTCAGGATCGGCCGGGCTGATTCGTCGTTGCGTTTACGTGCGGCAGACATGCATGCACTCTCACGGGTTGAGGAGCGAGCAGTTTGCACTCAACCGGCGCGCCGATCGGCGCTACGGAAAGACCGCTGATCTTAAGGAGCGATTGTAGGGAAGCCGAGCATGCCCGTCATGCACGTGGAGGCATGGCCGGAAACTCAAGCTCGACGAGTGAGAAGTCGTCATTGAATCCGGTAGCCCCCTGCATCTCGCGCACTTTTTCGAGAAGTTGATCGAGGCGTTCGGAATCGTCCACCGGTAATTGGGATAACATTTCCACGAAGCCGGCCAGGTCCATCATTCGGCCGTTTGGCTGCGTAAATTCGAACGTCCCGTCGCTGAAGACATAGAGTCGTCCGCCCGGCGGGACGGTCGCGGTCTCCGTCGGATAACTTGCATCCGGCAACATGCCGACAAGAAAATTCGGCGAGCCGAGCATCGAGGGCGCCGTCGTCGGCCCGTTCAACAGGACGGCCGGATGGTGACCGCCCGCGGCATAGCGCAAGCGTCGCGTCCGCGTGTCATACACGCCGTACCAGATCGTAAAGAACTTGTTGTTGTGTTCCTCCATAGGAAAAGCGCGGTTCAGTGCAGCGAGCACTTCCGCCGGCTCATCAAACCGCGTGTGCGGAAGGGTCTCCCGCCGAAGTGCATTGTGCACGGAAATCGAAAGCAGCGAGGCCCCGACGCCGTGGCCGCAGACATCGAGCAGATAGATCACCATCCGACGATCATCAAGCCAGTGGTAGCCGAAGAAATCACCACCCAGTTGCGAGGAGCTGATGTACTTCCAGCGTGCTCGGATCGGTTCGTCCATCGGCGCCGGCAGGAGTGACCGTACATAAGCCGCAGCTTCGGTAAGTTCTTCTGCAATGCGGGACTGTGCCTGCACAAGCTGGTCCTTCGTCTCGATCAGTTCCTGTTGCGCCCGGATATGGTCCATCAGGTTGAGCTGCTGCTCCGCCAGCGCCGCCAGCTCGCGCAGCGTCAACAGTTGCGGCGTGTCGAAGTTCCTCGGTCGCCGATCCGCCATGCAGAGCGTGCCGACGTTGGTTCCGTTGGGGCCGGCGATCGGGCAGCCCGCATAGAAGCGGATGTGCGGCTCTCCCGTCACCAGCGGATTGTCCCGGAAACGATCGTCATCCAGCGCATCGAGCACCACGGTGGGTTCATCCTGGTTGATGGCATGCGCGCAAAAGGAGACGTTCCGCGCGGTCTGATTCACGCTAACGCCACACTTGGCCTTGAACCACTGCCGGTCCGAATCGACCAGCGATATGAAGGCCATCGGCACGTCGAAGACGCGCGAGGTGAGCCGAACGATGCGGTCGAAACGCTCCTCCGGCGGCGTGTCGAGCAGGTTCATTGCTCGCAGGTCCGACAGCCGTTCGGTTTCATTCGCGGGAATGGGCGCAGCAAGCATACGGAAGAATCCTCACCGGGTTGGATGCGGCACAGGCCTGAACGGTTTCATTATAGTTCCAGATCCACGCCAAGACACAGCGAACACCGGCGGGAGCCGACAACCCCGTGAAAACGGATAGAATCCGTGTGGCACACTGTCGAGTAGCCAAGTGCATTCTTCATTTTCCGGAGGTACGTCCGACATGCCGTTGCGGTTTTTTCAGATCGATGCATTCACTTCGCAATTGTTCGGCGGCAATCCCGCGGGAGTCGTCCCGCTTGAAACCTGGCTGCTGGACCCCGTGCTGCAGAACATCGCGGCGGAAAACAACCTCTCCGAAACCGCATTCATATGCCCGGCTCGATCGAAGGATGCGGACTACGACCTGCGCTGGTTCACGCCGAATCTGGAAATGGACCTCTGCGGTCATGCCACGCTCGCGGCTGCACACGTCCTCTGGCAGCACCTGAACTACACCGGGAAGCGACTCCGATTCTCCACTCGAAGCGGCGTGCTGGCGGTTGATCGCCAGGGTGATTATCTGATTCTTGATTTCCCGGCGCGTCCGGCGGCTCGCAGCGAAATCACCGAAGCAATCGTCGACGCACTCGGAATGCGTCCGGTCGAGGTCTGGGACGCGCGTGACCTGATGGCCGTATTCGATTCAGAAGACAACGTGCGTTTACTCCGCCCGGACATGACAAAAGTGGCTGCGCTGGACTCATTCACGGTCATTACAACCGCGCCGGGCATGAACTGCGACTTTGTCTCGCGGTTCTTCGCGCCGAAGGCCGCGGTACCAGAGGACCCGGTCACCGGCTCGGCGCACTGCACGCTCATTCCCTATTGGTCCCGCCGGCTTGGCAAGCACGAACTGCACGCTCGGCAGGTCTCTGCTCGCTGCGGCGAGTTGCATTGCCGCGACGGCGGTGAACGCGTTTACATCGGGGGCCAATGTGTGACCTATCTTGAGGGCGTCATCCACATCTAAAAGGATAAGTCAATCGTTCAGCAGGGCGAATCGGCAATCAGCCGAAGAATATCGGTGTGGGTGAGCATGCCGACGAGAATCTCGCCCGCCACAACGGGTACCGCACCGATCCGATGCTCCAGCATTTTCTTCGCAGCGTCGCGAACGGTGCTGCTCGGCCCCACGAACTGTACCTGGCTGGTCATCACATCCATCACGCGATCGCTTCCGGCATATACCCTGCCCTGCCGCTCGGCCTGCTCATCCTCAATGATTTCCCGCCCGCAGGCCCTGCGAATGTCACGATCGGAAAGTATACCGACCAGCAGCGTATCCACCGTGACCGGAAGATGACGGACGTGCTTGTCGTGCATCATCCTTGCGGCAACATGCAGCGCATCTTTCGGGCCGACGGTGAACACGTGATGCCGCATGTGGCGCGAAACGGACTCGGAAAGCCGTTCGAGCTTGACGACCGGCGGCTTCGACTCGCACATTCCCCGGAGCAGATCGATCTTGGTGACGATACCGACCAGCGCGCTCCCGGTGACGAGCGGGATGGCGCTGATACCGTGTTCGATCATGGTCCGCGCCGCGGTGTGCAGGTCGTCTTCGGGCGACAGGCAGACAACGGGCGTGGACATTACCACGCCGACTTCTCGCGGCCCGACCACCGCCCTGCGATTGCCATCGACCCGGCGCTCGGACTCCAGTTTCCATCCGACGGCGAGCAGCAGGTCGCGATCCGACAACATGCCGACGACTTTTCCGCCCTCAACGACCGGCAGATGGTGAAAGCCGTGTTCCTCCATCATCGTGATGGCCCGATCGAAGGAATCTTTCGGCGAGACATGGAGCACCTTCTGCGTCGAAATCGTGGAGAGCTTCATGGCGTTGCTTCCATCCTGATAAAACACACGTTACCCGGCAGACACCAGCACAGGTGACCGTCGACACAGCCCGGACCCGCCGCGTGCCGCGAAGAGGCATCTTGCAATTCGCGTACCGCAGTATGGATTTTCGCCCCGGAAATCAGACACGCACGGGTATCGGAAAGCCGGCCCCCTGGCTCTTCGTGGGTGCGCATGCCTCCCAAACGCCGGCGATCCTGCCGCCGCAGTCCGGACAATGTCCCGGAGAGTTCATGCGATTCTCAAGTACCTGAAACCCCGTTCGGCGAATGACCATCGTGTGGCACGAAGGGCAGTAGGTGTTTTCGCGATCGCCCACGCCGCCGTGAAGATTTCCGGGATAGACGTGGTGCAGCCCCGCGGCCTTGCCGATGTCGTAGGCCCGAAGCAGTGTCCGAGCGCCGGTGCGCTCGTAATCGGTCATCTTGTAATCCGGATGAAACGCCGTGACGTGCCAAGGCATCTCACGTGAGACACCCGCCAGAAAACGGGCGATCTGCGTCAGCTCCTCGTCGCTGTCGTTGAAGCCGGGCACGATGAGCGTTACGATCTCGACCCAGAAGCCCATCGAAACAAGCTCTTCGATCGTCCTCAGCACGTTCGACAAGACGCCGCCCAGCTCGCGGTAATGCTTGTCATCGAACCCCTTGAGATCGACTTTGTAGAGGTCCACCCAGGGACGGATAAACCGAAGCACTTCCGGTGTGCCGTTTCCGTTGGAGACGTAGCCGCAGGTCAGACCGCGTTTCTTCGCCTCCCGAAAGACCTCCACGGCCCATTCACTCGTGATGAGCGGCTCGTTGTAGGTCGAAACGACCACCGGCGTCCGATGCTCCACCGCCAGCTCCGCGAGTTGCACGGGCGAGCAGAACTTCGGCAGACTGATGGCCTGATCATCACGAAGGGCCTGCGACGTCACCCAGTTTTGGCAATAACCGCAATGAAAATCGCAACCCAGCATCCCGAATGACAGCGCGTCTCGTCCGGGAAATGCATGGTAGAAGGGCTTTTTCTCGATCGGATCGATCTGCAGGCCGGCGACGTAACCGCCCGGCACGCGAAGCTCGCCACCCCGATTGAAGCGAACGCGGCAGACGCCCGCACGATCTGGCTTAATCAGACAGCGATGCCCGCAGGCCAGACAGCGCAGCGCCTCACCTTCGGCATGCACGAGTGCGGGATCCCCAGCGATGGTGTTATCGAAGAGCAGCGACTTGAGGGACGTGGTCACGACAAAGTCCCCTGGCATTCGCGAGATTATAGTCGAAACTCTGTCCGCAGAGTCTCTCACATTGTCGGGCTGCCAAGTGCTCATCAGATCGGGTGTATCGGACGCGCCACGACGTCGCGGACAACCCGAAACCTTTCGGACCTTCGTACAGACCTCCTGCCGCCACATCCGCATCTATTCCGCCGTTCGTGAATTGAGCCGCTGATCTAGCCGACGGATACATGGTCGGAGTCCGAGTAGCGTTGAGTCGGGCGATCTGTACAGGCACGTCCTCAGGTCTCGAGGATTCGGTCTGTCAGGGAGCAGTTCCCCGACGAGGCGATGGTGCGACGGCATTCACTGGATTGTGGCCACATGACGACCGATTCACCGAAGCGAAAGTCGACCCGATCCGGTGCCCATCCCCGACGCCAATGGACCCTCGTACTCAGTGCGGTGGCGTCCAGTCTGGCCATCAGCTTCTGCGCGACCATCATCCTCTGGTCGGAGATGATCGCGCAGGAAGAGCGTCACCTTCAAGCCCGCTTTCAGGAGCAGGTAAATCGCAGCCGAAACACGCTCCGGGAGATGCTCAATAAGTATAAGGGCAGTTTGCGGGCCGCCCGGGCCATGTTCGATGCCAGTGAAGATGTCACGGCCGACGAGTTCGCCAAATATGTACGAAGTCTGGATTATGCAGAGTACCTGCCGGGTCTGCGTGCATTTGCCATGATACTTCGCGTGCCCACGGCCAACCTCGAGAGGTTTACCTCACAGCGTCGTCTCGACACCAATCCGAATTTTGAGATCCTCCCGGAAGCCGCTCCGGACGAATCCTGGGTGATCAGTTTCATCGAACCTCGGGAGCGTGCCCTCGTCCCCATCGGGCTGGACCTCCGCACCGATCCGATCCGGCGCGAGGCACTGGAGCGCGCCCGCGACGAGAACACCGCCGCAATGACGAACAAGCTACAAGTCGGAGATCGTCACGCACCGACGGAAATCGTCGCCATCTACCTGCCGCTCTTTCAAGCCGGCGATCATCCTGAAACCGTAGAGGAGCGTCGCGAGAAACTGATCGGCTGGATTTCCGTCGGCATCGACTTGGAACCCTTTCTTGCCGAGATCCCGGCGGTTCGCCACAGCCGTCTGGACTGCCGGCTGATCGATGCGAAAAGCGACACCCTGCTGACCGGCAACGCGGATGTGACGGAAAACCAGCGGAAGCTGGTTTCATACACACGTATGACGCTCGCCGGCCGTCCGTGGATCATGCAGATTTCTGCGATGCCTGCCTTTCTGGAATCCGAGGCCGATTACTCGGCGGCAAATGTCGCGCTCGCCGGCGGCCTGTTCGCCAGTCTGCTGATTTCCGGCATCGTCTGGTCGCTCCTTACCACCCGGCTGCGCGCCGAAGCAATCGCGGAAGAGATGACCCTCGCGGTGCGAACCAGCGAGGCCAAGGCACAGAAGCTCGCTCTGGTGGCCAGCCGAACCAGCAACTCAGTCGTTATCACCGATGCATGCGGCCGAATCGAATGGGTCAACGAAGGATTCACGCGACTGACGGGCTACTCCCTGGACGAAGTCCGCGGACGCAAGCCGGGAAGCTTTCTACAAGGGCCCGGCACCGATCCAGCCACAGTTCAGTACATGCGACAGTGCCTCCTGCGCGGCGAGGGTTTTGAGATCGAGATCGTCAATTACGCCAAGAATGGTCGCGAGTACTGGCTCGAATCCGAAGTTCGCCCCATCCGAAGCGATGACGGCGAGATCACCAATTACATCGCCATTCAGAGCGACATTACCGCACGCAAGACTGCTGAAGCCGCGCTTCGGGAAAGTGAAAATCGCTATCGTACGCTGATTTCGAACATCCCCGAAGCAGTTTACCGCTGCGCCTGTGATTCCGAGCGCACCGTCCGCTACATGAGTGAAGCCGTAGAAAAGCTCTGCGGTTATCCGGCAACGGACTTCCTCGGAAACACCGTGCGTACGCTGTCCAGCATTGCCCATCCCGACGACCGCGGACGCATCGAGGAAACCATCGCAAAGGCGATCAAGCGACAGGAGCCCTTTTTCCTTGAGTACCGAATCCTTCACGCCGACGGCCGGCTTCGTTGGGTACAGGAGAAAGGACAGGCCGCCTTCGATAACGACGGAAACGTCATCTGGATCGACGGTGTGCTGTCCGACGCAACGCAGCAAAAGCAGGCGGAGCAGAGTCTGCGGGACTACAACACCGCACTGGTCCGTGCGTACCAGTGCCTTGAAGGTGCCAACCGCAAAGCTGAAGCAGCCACCCGGGCCAAGAGCGAATTTCTGGCCAACATGAGCCACGAAATCCGTACGCCGATGACCGCGATCCTCGGCTACGCCGACCTCTTGCTCGAAGAATACGCCGACAACGATGGCGCACGCCGCATGCTGCACACCATCAAACGCAACGGCAGCCACCTGCTCAAGATCATCAATGACATACTCGATATCTCCAAGATCGAAGCCGGCATGATGTCCTTCGAGCGCGTGCCATGCGATCCCGTCGAGATCGCCATCGAGGTGCTTGAACTGATGCAGGTCCGCGCTGATGAGAAGCGCCTGGAACTCAGTCTGCAACTGGTGAACCCGCTTCCCGCTGCCATTCTGACTGATCCCATGCGTCTCCGGCAGATCCTTATCAATCTGCTCGGCAATGCCATCAAGTTTACCGACCAGGGCTTTGTTCGGCTGACGCTCGGGCTCAGTACACCAGCAACGGAAGCCATGCGGTTGAATTTCGAGGTGAGCGATAGCGGCATCGGCATCTCTCCCCAGCAGATCGATAACATCTTCCGACCCTTCGCACAGGGCGACTCTTCCGTGAATCGCAAATACGGCGGGACCGGCCTGGGACTGGCCATCAGCCGTCGACTGGCAGGGATGCTCGACGGAGACTTGCGCATCCACAGCGAGCTCGGTAAGGGGACTACCGTGACCCTGTCGCTCGCCATCGGATCCTGCAAGCTGTTGAATCGGCAGCTCGCCCCTGCACGGAATACAGCACGAGTCGCCAACGAATCACCGCATGCGGCGCGCGACAACGCCGTCGACACGGATCCAAGGCGAAATGAATTACGACGGCTGGAGGGTCTGCGAATTCTCGTCGTGGAAGACGGACTCGACAATCAGAAACTCATCATGCACTTTCTGAAGAGGGCCGGGGCGGACGTCTCCCTGGCTTCCAACGGTCGCGAGGCCATTGAGATTGTGGGACGGACACGAGATCGAGGAACGCAGGATGATCCCCGAGTCGAGTTCGACGCGATCATCATGGACATGCAGATGCCCGAGGTCGACGGCTACGAGGCGACACGCATCCTGCGAGACGGCGGCTTCTGCAAGCCGATCATTGCTCTGACAGCCAACAACATGGTCGGCGATCGAGAGCAGTGTCTGCGTGCGGGGTGCAGCGACTACGCTGCCAAACCGATCGAACCAAAAAAGCTGATCGACACCATCGCCCGCCATGCCCACAAACAGGCCAACCACCCGAGTGAAGGACTGCTGAGTGATCAATTGCAATCGATGCGCGACGAAGTCGAGCGGCTGGCCCTGCTGTGCGAAAGCAATAGCGTCACGACCAGGATGCCGGGCACGGCTGCCGCAATCGACAAGCAGGCGACGCCTTTACCGGTTGCTCCGAAGTCTGAAACCGATCAACTCGATAAGTAACCGCTGCGCATCACACGAGCGATATCCGGATCTGCCGGATGCACGCCATTAGGGAGCGTCGTCTGAGTCGTCGTCGCCGTTTTCATCCTCCGGCTTTTTCGGCGGCTTGTAATTCTGCACCGATCGCGTAATCCACTTCGATCCGTCGAAGGTGCTGACCTCCGCAGAAGACTTGAAGAAATCCATCTTTGCCGCAACCGGACCGAGCTTCGCCAGGATCGGCGGGATGGCCTGCACGACGGTCTGAACCTGCGGAGGGGCGTCCTGCATGCCCATGGTGGCGAAGCCCATGGCCATCGAAATGATACCGATGGTCGCCTGCAACTCCTCCGCCGTGCGAGATTCATCGGTAAAGCTGATGGCATCGACCTTCTGACCCTTAGCGGGCTTGAGCCCTTCGCGTCCCCATCGCTTGTTCCTGGTGATGTTGGCGTGCTTGCCCTGTGCCGTCTCCAGGCAGCGTCGCACGGCCTTGATGTTCGATCCGACGATCAGGTGGCCTTCCGCTGTACCCAGCACCGGCTGCATGCCGCCCATGAACATCATCATCGGATGGTTGATCTGCGTGAATTTCACTTCGCCGCCGAGGTCCACCGGCGTAAGGGTCAGCCCGCCCTCCTGGCCCAGCGCCGCGTTGAGCCGTCCGAGCAGATCCTGAAGGCGCGTCTCCGCCGCCTTTTCGCTGGTGACCTTGAACATCATAACCCAGTCGTCTTTCATCTGGATGCTGATGGTGGGACCCTCGAAGAGGTCCAGAATGTCCTTCTCGATGTCCAGTTCCCAGACTTCCTTCTGCATCTGATCAAACTTGCCGAGGAACACCTCCGCATCCGGCACCGTCTGCTTGACGAAGCCGCGCAGGTACTGGTAGAGCTTCTTCAGACTGATCCCTGAGCCGCACGAAAAAGTCGTTGCCTCCTTCGGCACGAAGCGCTCGTACGAGGACGCCTCCGTGCCCGCAGCGAACACTCCGTACAGCGGGCTCTTCTTCGCGTCGGCCTTCAAGGCCGTCACGCTCTCGTTGAACACGCGGTGACCGTCGGTCCACTGTACGCCGGCCATGTAGTCAAAAATCGCCAGATCCTCGAGCAGCTTGGAGATTCCGCCCATGACCTGCGCGATCTCGTTCACCTCGCCGCCGTTGGCCTGTTCCTCGCCTGCATCGCTGGCTGCCGGCGCCGTGGCTTGACCGCCTCCCGCCATGCCGGCGAACATCTTCATCATGTTGCCGATCGTCCCGAACATCCGCGAGGGATCGAAGAATACCAGCTCATCTTCCGCGGCCGGCAGCTTGGCGAAGGCGTTCTTGAATCGCTCCGTGGAGACCAGCCCGGGCTTCTCGCTCTTGCCCGAAAGCAGGTCCATACATTCGCCGAGCAGCGTGTGGCCGCCGAACGTCACCGCGAGGATGTCCTTGGAATAACCGACCGCAAGAACCGGCCCCTGCACGCCGGGCGGCACCAGGCCGGCCACCGTCAGGCCGTCGTTCTTCGTTTCGACTATACGTAGCGCCCCGTTCGCACCCTGTGAATCCGCGAACTTGACCACCTCTTCAAGAATCGCCTTCAACGAGTTGTAATTTTCCTCTGCTCGCTTGGCGTCCATTCGCCCGAGCATCAGGCCCTCGTAAGGCCCGGTCGGTCCCATCTGCGAGACGAATCGACCGACGTGCAGCGATTCCTTCTCGAAGAGCTGACCCCAGTCAACTTTCTCGAAGTGCTTGGAGAACTGCGACTGAATACCCTCCACGGTCTCGACCTGCTCGTCGCTCAGGTTGTCGACGACCATGTCCCATATGTCCTGCAGGATGCCGCTGTCCTGCAACGCCTGCCAGACACCGGCCCAGTGATCCTTCAGGAACTGCCGCTCTGGATTCGCCCGAGAAGCCACAGCAACAAACGCATCCGCTGGAATCGCCTTCGTCAGCGGGAACTTGGAAAAGTCCGTCTCCGCAAAGGCGGGTTGCGGCGCAAACACCGGAGTCAGCAGAAGGGTCACCAGGAAGGTCGTGAAGATGCGCGTCATGTTCGTTTTACTCCTTTGCTAACGAGAAAGATTCCTCACCCCAGAAGGGCTCGGACGATCAGGACAACTTCGGAACGGTCAAAGGGGCAACAATCTATCAGATATCCTGCACAGTGGGCAGAAAATCACCGGTTATTTCCGGATGGGTATAAACGACTTGCAGCCCCCAGCTTAACGGCAGAACTACCTGTCCGAACTCACGGGACTCAGAATATCCGCGGGATGTGAGCGCAATTACTTGCAAACAAAGGGATAAGATTACGGCCCGTCGGCCGCCTGAAGCCCACCGAGTTCAACGATTCCCGGTTATTTGCCGGATGAACGCCTCGGCAGAATCCGAGAGTTGGGCTGCATCTCGGCTGGACTGGAGGGCCTCGAAGTTTGCGTGGAGATATGCGTCTGCCAATGGCCCCAGTCGCTCGATGTCTTCCGTCGCGATCGCCAGGTGATCAACGATTCCGCGGATTCGAAAATCGACTGTAGCGTTCTCGCGTTTACTCTGTGCCGAAGGCGTCGCAGTTGGCTGAGCCGAATGCAGACTTCCGCGATGGGCCAGGCCGATGACTCGCCCCATGAGCGTCGCCGCCTCGTTGATGCCGCTGGGGCCCTCGAAATCGTCGCTCGAAAGCTCCTCGCTCCACGGTCCCTTGGCTCGAACCAGGTAGCCCTTTGACGCGATTGAGCTCCAACCCGTCAGATAAGGTCTGCCCGGCCATAAGGCGATATGTGCCGCGGCCACTTCCTGCGCACGAAGCGGTTCAGATTCTCCGTCTGCAAGCAGTCCGGAGCGAACGACGGCCGGCACCGGCTGCCGCTTGAGTTCGACTATGAGCGGAACATCTTTGCCAAGGACGGTGGAATCCAGAAGAACGAGAAACTTCTCAAGACCCTGGCTGCCGGCGCTGCCGAGTCGCGTCCAGCGCACCACGTCTGCCACGGCGGATGCCATCGCCTCTCGGCTGGCCAGGCCCAGCTCACGATACAGCGGACTGCCGTCGATACTTTGCGCTTCATGCAAGGCCCGTACGACGGCCGCACGCTCCGAAGTGTTCGCCGGCTCCATCAGGTCGGAGACAACGCCTTTCTTTTCACGAACCGGCTTGAATCGACGCACGTCGAGGTCTGCGTACTTCTTCGCGTGCTTCTGAATCGAATCTCTCGAGGCCTCTGCGAACAATCTTCCCACAGCAGGATGCAGACCGGCCAGCTGCTCAGCGCGAACGTGCCCTTCGAGCGTCTCGCGATAGCCGGCCATCAGTCGTTCGACGCACCGCCGCCAGGAATCGGAATCCAGCTCTCCGCCGGTTTCGCGAAACGTGATCCGCAACGAGACCGCTCCCCGCAGAAGATCAAGCTGAAAGGGCCCTGCCGCGGCTTCATCGAGATCGACGAGCCCGAAGGTCAGGGTCGGCGCACCATCCAAGATGCATCGGCGCGTACCGATGTTGCCCAGGTGCACATCGCCATGAAGCAGGACGAACGAATTCCGATCGACGGTCCAATCCTTTGTGTGTTTAGCACACCATGAATAGAAAACGTCCGTCGTACCGCGAAAGAAGGAGTACTCGTCACTGCGAAGTGTTCTAATTTTCATGGCGAACTGACGCGGATCCTGATCGGAAAGGTGCGGGTTGAGCGAGCGAATCAGTCTTTCCCCTGTGAGCGGCGATGAAGATTGAGCCGACGCCGATGGCACGATGGTCAGAAGTACGAGCCCAATGGCCAAACTCGAAGCCAAGGACCGCCGATACGAATTGCAATGCAACATAACCCCGTCCTGAAAATGACTGATCGTCCTAACCTTGTGGTAACAACAGATTAAGGATCGTGGAGTAAGACCGCAATCGATGTGAACCTCGAAGATCGTTGATCAGCACTCGGAGCAATTCACAGGTTGATGCCAACGGAGTGATCGTCGAGGCAGCCCCAGATTAACGCAATCTTAACAGTATCTAAATGATGGCTGAATCGGCACCAAGTACGCTTCGACCCGTCTGACAGGTCGTACCCGCCGGACAACTGAAACGAGGACGAAACGAAGCGAATGACCATCTGAGTTGGAGGGAAAGAAGTGACACGAGCTATTGCTATGACCGTTGTGCTGACACTGGCCGGAAGTGCCCAGGCCGGGATCATGCGGATCACCGAGTACATGTATCAGGGTGTTGATCTGGAGTTTGTCGAGTTCTGCAACATCGGCTCGACGGCGACCAACATGGCTGGCTGGAGCTATGACGACGACAGCCGAACGCCCGGTTCGGTCGATCTCAGTGCGTTCGGTATCGTTCAGCCGGGCGAATGCGTCATCATCGCCGAATCCACAGCCGGCCAGTTCAATAACCGTTGGGCACTGGGTGGAACGGTCAAGATCATCGGAAGCTACACCCACAACCTGGGCCGCAACGATGAGATCAACCTTTACGACAAGAACGGTAACCTGGTCGATCGCCTGACCTACGGGGATCAGACTTTCCCCAACAGCATTCGCACACAGAATCGCAGCGGATGGGTCAGTCCGGCTGGTATCGGCCAGAACAATATTTATGCCTGGACGTTGTCTTTGGTCGGAGACGCTCAGGGTTCGTGGACATCCACGGGCGGCGACATCGGCAGTCCGGGCCGCCATACGCCGATTCCCGAGCCGGCAACGCTTGGTTTGATGGCACTGGTCGGCATCGCTGGCCTGCGACGGCGGCGCTAGTTGTGAGTGGAAACCGGCGAGCGGATTGAAAGGGGACGGGGCAGTCGTCTTGCCGGAATCGTGAATCAAAGAAACTTGATTCGCGAGGGGAAAGAAGTACGTCCGGCGAGGTCACCGGCACGCGACGATGAGGGGTCGTTGCTGTCCGGTGCTTCGTCATTGGTGAAAAGGCGCGGTTCACTAGCTCCGTTCGGAAGAAAGCAACCCATGTCGAATAACACACGCATCGCTCGAAGGCCGGGTTTCACCCTCATCGAACTCCTGGTCGTCATCAGCATCGTCGTCCTGCTCATCACGATCCTGCTGCCAGCCCTCAGCGCGGCCCGCGAGAGCGGCCGGGAGGCCAAGTGCCGAGCCGAGATGCGAATGCTCGGGATGGCCTTTCATACCTACGCCAACGGCAACAGCGATTACCTCTGCAGCGGCTCGTTCGACCCGGAAGTGACCAATGGTCGCGATGGCCCGGTCGATCAGATCGGCTGGGTCGCGGACCTGGTTAATGCCAATATCGCCATCCCGGGACAGATGCTCTGCCCGTCAAATCCGGCGAGGTACAACCAGAAACTCGCCCGTACGTTCTATGATGAGCAGACCGCCTCAGACCTCGTCCGTCGCGGCTACAACACGAACTACACCCAGTCCTGGTACATGGCCCGGACAGAGTGGAACCCCGCCTCGGCCAGCTACAACCTCAAGCGCGTCGCCTCTACCTTCGGTGCGATGAATCTCTCTTCTCTTAAGAATGTCCTGTCCGATCGTGTCCCACTCATCGGCGATGGTCGGACCGATCGTGACGAAACCGTCCTCGGCGGCCGCGCCGTCAAGACCCTGACAGATGGACCACAGGGCGGGCCTTACGGCACTCAGAGCTACGCCGACATGGGCCCGGCCCACGGGCGCGGCAGCTGGCTCGGCCCGGGCAAGGACCACGACCGCATTCGTGCCAGTATCGTCTTCGCCGACGGGCACGTCGGCTTCTTTGAGGATAAGGATCGCGATGGTGAGTTCGGCATGGACCGGCGGACTCGGCCTCCTTCTCAGAAGGACCTTGAGAATCAGGTCTTTGACGGCGTACTGAGTTACGGCCGCCGCTCGCAGGATGCCTTTGTTATCCGGTAAGCATAGACCGGTTGCCCGACGAAACTGCCGGCCGGATGCCGGCGCTGCATGATCGGTCCGGTCCAGCACCGGCGATAGACGAACATGACAAGGAAGCTCCCGCTGTCACACACATTCCGGAAGGGGTAAGAATTATGAGAATTCGCAATGCCGGTGTCTTCGCGCTGGCCCTGACGCTGGTCCTCGGATACAGCCCGGCCGCACAGGCCGTCGTCTTCATCAACGAAGTGTTCATCAATCCGGAAGGGACCGGTATCGACGACTTCTACGAATTCATTGAGCTGATGGGTACGCCGGGCAAGAAGCTCGACGGCTATGCCATCGCCCAGATCAACGGCTACTTGTCAAAGCACTACCCGCTGAATTCGATCAACAACCCCGATCCCGGCTATCAGGAGATCGATGAATTCTTCTCGCTCGATGGACTCTCACTGGGTGCGAACGGCATCCTCGTCATCGCCATCGGTCTCGATGAGGACTTCCCGACGCTGCTTCCCGACACGAACTTCCGGCCTGACTGGACCGGCTCCTATCTCGGCGGCTCCGGACCCGGCCCGATGTGGAATGGCGGACTCGATACCCCTGGTAAGCTGCAGAACGACGGCTCCAACACTCTCATCCTTATCCGTAACCGCCCCGGAGACACACAGGCCAACTGTCCCAGCCAGAACTGTGGAAACCTCCGCTGGGGCAAGGACATCTGCCACGATTGCGAAATCATCCGACCGGTCGCCGCGAATGTCTGCATCGGCGGATTCAACCCCGGTGATCCCTGCATCGACAACACCTGGTGCATCTTCGGCACCTGTGGCACGGGCTTCGTCGATCAGTTCGGCGACGGCGAGATCGACCGCGGCCAGCCCAACGGCTTCGGCGGCAACACGCTCGATCTGAAGGGCGCGAGCACACCGATGAACATCCTGGACGATCTCGAGGTCGTCGACGAAGTCAGCTACGAACACGAGCAGGGGTGGGAGTACGACATTGATGAACGCCACGTCGACATCGGCGCCAACGAGCCGAACAAGTTTCCATATCGACATGTACACGCACTTGACGATGCGCAGGGTTTCAACCCAGACTGCCTGACGCGCGTCGACTATCGCACGAAGGGCCCCGGCTGGGACCCCGCACCCGGCGCGACCGGCGAATTCGCCGGCGGCACGAAGAACTGGCAGGACACGGCGACGGAGCAGTGGATTCGCGGCGAAAGTCTGCTGACCGGCCCGCGCCAGTTCCACTATGACAACTCGGCCAACTCGAACCCGGACGCCGTACAACCTTATCGCACGAATGTTCCCATGTGGCTCAGTGACGGCGCCGCACCGGACTACGACTTTACGGCGATGAACACGTACCCCATCCAACCGGGCCGCGTGAATCCGCTGGCCGTTGCCTTTGTTCCGGGCGACTCCAACCGCGACGGCGTCTGTGATCAGGAAGACATCGACAAGATCGCCGCCGTCTTCGGCAATGATGACTGGATCTTCAGCAACAGCTTTGCCTCCGCTCCGGAAGGCGACGGAGGTGACCCGGCGACGCAAACGCGACCCTGGGACGTGGATGCCACCGGCGACAATGGCATCGAAGCCAGTGACCTGCAGTGGTCACTCAACTTCCAGGGAAGCACCAACGGTCGAATCGTCGGTGTGCGTTACGACAGCACGACGCCCACTCCGCTCGGCAGCGGCGTCGTCCTGAATCCGAACACCGGCGTCGCCTGCACGGTGACGCTCTCCGCCACCGTCTCCAGCGGAAACCCGCTCAGTGCCCTCGTCGCCTGCGATACGATCGAGCTGATCGTTCGGGCGCAGGTCACCGGTGGCGCGAACCTCACTGCGGACCAGGAAAACGGTATCATGCAGTTCGTCCATGATGTGGTCATCGGGAGCGGCGGCATCGTCCGAGTGGAATCGGTCGAAGCCCTTGGCGCTTTTGCCACCACCCGGTCCGGTATCCAGGCGTTGCAAGGCAACGAAGGCGATCTCGGCATCAAATCGGTAAACGGCTACAGCACGAGCTTCACGCAGGGACTCGGAAGCACGGCGGACCTCTATCGAGTCAAGCTGGTTGCCCAGGGGATCGGCAGCACGAACGTGTCGGTCGCGCCCGCGTCCATGGCCAAGTTCGCTGCGAGCACGCCGCGCGGCCTCAAAGTCGGGCATACCGCATCCAACGGCAATCCGACCTCCGCCAGTTACGCCGCGGCCACACTGAATCTGACCGTCACGACGGAGTTAACCCCCGACGTGAACAACGACAGCGTCGTCAACATGGCCGACGTGACGGACTTCGTCGGCGCTGTTCTTGGCACCGACCTGACGTACGTCGCACGATCCGATTTCAACTGCGACGGCCTGGTCAACGGCCTTGATGTGCAACGCTTCATCAGCGCCCTGCTGCCCTGACCGGCGGGCGCCTTCGACATTCTGCTGGTCAGGCGGTCTAATGGCGGAATGTTCCGCGCGATCATATTCGATTTCGACGGCGTCATCGCCGATACCGAACCTCTGCACTACGCGGCCTTCGCGCGTGTTCTTGCTGATCGCTGCCCGATGCCTTCGCTCGAGGCGTACTTTGAAACGTACGTCGGTCTCAACGACGCCGCATTCCTGCGGGCTCTGCACGAACAGGCCGGTATTCGACTGGATGATTCGGCGCTGGCGTCGCTGCTCGATCGTAAAAACACCGTCTATCTGGAAATGATCGCCGGCGGCATCCCGCTGCTCGATGGCGTCGAGGAGTTCGTAAGCCGTGTACGAGGTCGATATCCCCTTGCTATCTGCAGCGGAGCGCGGCGCATCGAGATCGAGACCATCCTCGACACAGCGGGATTGCTCGATGCCTTCCCTGTGCTTGTGAGTTCCGATGAAGTGCCGCGGTCGAAGCCGGACCCGACGGGCTTTCTGGAGGCCGTCGCCCGACTGGGTGATCGAATCGGCGAACTTCGTCCCGGCCAATGCCTGGCCATTGAGGACAGCGCCAACGGCGTAGCAGCCGCAAAGGCCGCCGGAATGAAGGTCGTGCGCGTGCTGTCTCACGCAAGTGCGACATCCGTCGTGGCCGATCTGGAAATCGCCGATCTGAGAAAGCTGACCGATCAGCGGCTCGCCGGACTGGCTGCTCACGAATCCTGAGCGAGCAGGATCGCGGCGATCCGTTCGCCAGCGCGTCCATCGGTCAGCGTGCTTCGCGGCGGTGGCTTCGGCGGCGAAAGAAAGTAGGACTCGATTGCCGCGTGAATCGATTCGGCCACCGGTTTGACGAGTCGATTGGCCCCTGATTCGACCGTGTACGGACGTTCGGTCGTTTCACGCAGCGTCATGCACGGGACGCCTAGGATTGCCGTTTCTTCCTGAATGCCGCCGGAATCGGTCAGCACCAGTCGGGCATCGGCCATCAGCTTCAGAAAGTCCAGGTAGCCCAACGGCTCGATGCGGCGCAGGCCCGCGCGCTCCTGAAGCCGGTGTTGCAGGCCGAAAGCCTTGAGCCGCTCGGACGTTCGCGGGTGAACCGGGAAGACGATCGGCATGCGCATCTCAAGCGACGCGATGCCTTCGAGAATGTTGCGGAGCGACGCTTCGTGGTCGACATTCGCCGGTCGGTGCAGGGTGAGCACGGCGTATCGGCCGCTTTCCAGGCCGAGCCGTGTGAGCACATCGGACTTGCGCGCTGCGGGCAAATGCCTCAGCAGCGTGTCGGCCATCGTATCACCGACGAGATGGCAGCGCTCGGGCGGCACACCCTCGCGTGCCAGGTTGTCCATGCCGGCCGGCTCGGTAACGAAGCATAGATCACTGAGCCGATCGGTCAGGACGCGGTTGATCTCCTCGGGCATGGTGCGGTCAAAACTTCGGAGGCCCGCTTCGACATGGGCAACGCGCACGCCCAGCTTGGCGGCCACCAGCGCACCGGCCAGCGTGGAGTTCACATCCCCAACGACGAAAAGCCAGTCGGGCCGCCGTTCCGCCAGCACCGGCTCGAATCGCTGAAGAATGTCCGCCGTCTGACGAGCATGGCTTCCTTCGCCGCAGCCGAGATTGACATCCGGCTCGGGCAGATTGAGCTCGGTGAAGAACAGCCGCGACATGTTCTCGTCATAGTGCTGTCCGGTGTGCACCAGCTCGTGCGTAATTTTTCCCGTCGCGTCAAAGGCGGTAACGAGCGAGGCAATCTTCATGAAATTCGGCCTCGCACCACAAAGAAGCATGCAGCGAAGAGGGATGTTGGTGGGCATGGTGCTCGATTGCATACGAGAAGCGCCCGAACTTCAAGCGATACGCAGCAATTACAATTTTCTTGGGATTCGACACCGATGCTGATTGCTGCCGGACGAATCCGGACCGGAAGCAGGTCGGCGCGATCCGAGTTGCTCAGCGAGCGGGTGACGACTCAGTAGTTTCCAGCGGGGGCATTCCCAGTTTGCGGCGAATGCTCTCGTAGGAGCCACGGTACATGCGCGGCCCGATCTCCTCGACGGCTTCCCGCAGCATCTCCGGAAAACTGCGCGGAAAGTCCAGCCGCTTGGATACCAGATCGCTCCGGTACATGTCATAGACCTCGCGGGCGCGGTTGAGATAGCGGGCGGCTTCCTCGTCCTCCCCGTAGCCATACTGTATCAGACCGCGCTGAATCAGCGCGCGGATGCGCGCCGTCGCCTTTACGAGGTCCACGTTCTCCCGATCGTACTTGAACTGCTCGGCCAGAAAACCGTCAAGTCCGCCGGCGTACATCGGATCGGGGTAGTGGCCGCTAAGGAAATCGAAAAGTTCCTGGGCCTCCTTGTTCATGCCCAGTTCGTGATACCGCAGGATCGCCATGCGCATGAAGCCGACGAAACCGGTGACGAAGTTGATCGACACCGGCGTGTTGTGCGATTCATCTCTCAGGAACCCCTCGGCATCTCGCAGATATGCCTGAAAGAGCACGGGAACCATGCGGATGTCCGGGCTGAAGATGGGCGGCTCGCCCAGATGGGCCTGCGAACTCATGGCCATGCGTCCGCGGTGGAACATCTTCTGCAGACAGAAGAACTCGATGCGGTTGGTGTTGAGCCGGTGCATGTCCACGTGGGTACGACTGTGAACGCCTTTTTCGAGACCGACGTTCGCCCAGTAAAGCGCGTGCGACTCGGCGAGGCGGAAATCCAGCGTGACGCCGAATCCCTCCTGCAATGCGACGATCCGCTGTGGATCGAGCTTTACCTCGCTGCGCAGTCGTGCGGCACGCCAGAATCGCTCAATCGCCGTACGGGCTTCGGCCTGCTTCGGATCGTTCATGAGCGCCTTAAGGGCCTGAAGCCGGGTCTGCCGTAGTTCTTCCGGGGCATTAAGCACCTGGGCCGTGCCGTCGCGAAGCCCGCGCAGCAGGCCGAGATAAACGCCCGGCAAGGTGGCGTCGAAACCGAAACCGCGAAGCGACTCGACGAACGCGTTGACGTCCGCTCGCTGTAGGAGTTGCTCGATCTTCTGAGGGGCCTCAGCGAGTGATTTGAAATCATAGTCGCGGTAGAAGTCGTCCCGCACACGGCCGGGCCGCACGAAGCCCTCGGGCGGCACGCCGAGGATGTCCTCCATGATGAGCGCGAACTGCAACTTGTAGTAGGCGTGCCACTCGTCCATGTAGTCGCCCACCTTGTGGAAGAGAATCCATGCTAGTTCGCGATACAGCTGTGTGTTATTCGGATTGAGCGGGATTCCCTGATCGCGAATGAGTTCATACCCGTTGCGCACCCAGCGCCAGCGTTCTTCCGGCGTCTTGCAGGTAACGGAGATGTTGTAAGCCATGTTCCAGCCCTGGAAGCCCCAAACGGCGGCAAACTTGGGCTGGAGTTCGCAGATCATCTGTGCAAGCTGATAGGCGTCGAAGTAGCGGCCCTCCTCCTTGAGCTTGGTGGCGCGAATCCAGAGATAGTCCACCAGCGGAGCCCGGCCCAGTGCCAGGAGCGGCGAGAGCAGCATCGACGGGCGTACCGTATCCGGCAGCGGGGGCATGACGAGCCCCTTGCCTGCTCGCATGGCATGGACCGGCCCGACCGTCCACGCGGCCGAAACGCCGACCGCGATCGCCAGCAGGAGCAGCAGCCATTTGCGAGATGTGGGTCGCATGACAGGAGTGTATACGAGATCAGGACGTGTGTGGATCGGGGAATTGGGATCGCGAAGGAAGCTATTCGGTGCTCAATCGCGCAGGTCTGAGCGGTCGTTGATCAGGTCGGGGACGCCCTCGCCATCCTGGTCGTCGAGGTCTGCGGTGCCGTACACGTCGTCCTCATCCGCATCCATGTCGGCACGGTAGTTGCCGGTGGCGACGTCGCTGTCGCGGTGTTTGCGGATTTCCTCCCATTCCTTCTGCGTCAGCAGCACCTCGCGGGCCTGACTGCCCTTGTAATCGCCGACGATCCCGGCGGACGCCATCTGGTCAATCAGGCGGCTGGCGCGGGAGTAGCCGATCTCCAGCCGTCGCTGCAGCAAACTCACGCTGCCGCGCTGGCTCTCGACGATGATCGATACCGCCTCGTCGAAGAGCGGGTCGCGCTCGCCCTCTTCGCCCTCACCGGCCGGCCGAAGCCGCTGCAATTCATGGTGAAAGATCGGGCGGGCCTTGGTAGCGAGATCGGCAAGCACGGCACGAAGCTCGTCGTCCTCGATGTATGTTCCCTGCGCGCGGACCAACTTGGACGAACCCGGCGGGAGATAGAGCATGTCGCCCTCGCCCATCAGGACCTCGGCACCGTTCTGATCGAGAACGATGCGGGAGTCCATGCGGCTGGCGACGCGAAAGGCGATGCGGCAGGGCAGGTTGCTCTTGACCAGACCGGTGACGACGTTGGCCTGCGGACGCTGGGTCGCAACGACCAGATGAATACCGACTGCGCGGCTCTTTTGTGCCAGCCGCGACAGGTGGTGCTCGACTTCCTTGCCCGCGGTCATCATCAGGTCGGCCAGCTCATCGATGATGATGACGATGTACGGCAGGTGTGTCGGTATCTTGGCCTTCTCGTCGTCATTGGTGGGGTTGAACCGCTCGTAGATCTGATCCTTCGTCAACCGGTTGAAGCCGGCGATGTCTCGCACGCCCGCTTCGGCGAGCAGCTCGTAACGTTCGTCCATCTTGGTCGTCGCCCATTGCAGAATCATCTCGGCCCGCTGCATGTCGGTGACGATCGGGCACATCAAATGCGGAATTTCCTTGAAGAGCGACAGCTCGACCATCTTGGGATCGACGAGGATGAGCTTCACATGATCCGGCCGCTGGGTCATCAGCAGCGACATGATCAGCGTGTTGATGCAGACGCTCTTGCCGCTGCCGGTGGTTCCGGCGATGAGCATGTGCGGCATGGAGGCGATGTCACCGATGAGCGGGTCGCCGCTGGCATTCTTCCCGATGAAGACCGGCAGGGCCATCTTCGTCGGCTTGACGCCGCCGAGCATGATCAGCTCCTTCAGACGCACCTTCTCCTTGTTCGTGTTCGGTACTTCGATGCCGATCGTGTTCTTGCCGGGAATCGGCGCGACCACGCGGACGGCAGGCGCCTTGAGCGCCCGTGCGATATCGTTGGCCAGTGAGTTGATCTGGCTGACCTTTGTACCGGCGGACAGCTCCAGCTCGAACATGGTAATGACCGGACCGGTGTCGATCTCGACGACTTTGACCTCGATGCGAAATTCGCAGAGCGTTCGTTCGAGGATGGCGGCCTGGTCGCGAACCACGGCTTCCTGCAAGGACGAGTATCGACCCTCCGGATCGCGCAACAGCGAAAGCGGAGGCAGCACATAGTCGCCCAGCTCAGCAGGCCAGACGTTTTTCGGTTGCTTGCCCTCGGCGCGATCCTTGCCCAGCATGCGGATGATCAATTCGCGCTCCGGCCGCCGCGCCGGTTTCTCCTCGGCCGCAACTTCATCGGACGACGAGTCCGTATCTTCATCCTCTTCCTGCGCTTCGTCGTCCGTCGCTTCGTCCGTTTGCGCGGCCGGTATGTCCGCCTCAGCCTCCTCGGCATCGGCCTCATCCGCTGACGTGCGGCCTCGCTCAGTCGGAGTCACCGGAGCGGCAGCATTGCCGGCGCCCATCATGACAGGCGTAAGTCTCGGCCGGCCCGAACCGGCCGTTCGCGCCGAGTCAGAAAGCCCGCGCGCCCGGCGCACGAACCAGGAAACCAACCCGGGAACTCGAATCAGCAGGTCATCAACCGCGAGAATCAGCCCGAGGATCATCGCACCGGTGATGACCGTGGCCGCGCCCCAGACCGAGAAGGCGTCCTTCAGAACCGAAATGGTGGCAATGCCGAGGATTCCGCCGTAGCCCTCGACAAGACCACCGCTCGCCTCAGGCCGGAGCAGCGCCTCGACGGCCGCCGTACCCGTCACGACGAGACACAAGCCCGCGAGCCGCAGCGGCAAACCACTGATTGACCTGCGGGCAAACTGCGCCAAGGCAGCCGTGGTGAGCAGGATCGCGAGTGCATAGGCCCCCCCGCCCAGGTAGTACGTCAGCCAGTAGGCGAGAAATGCGCCGGCACGCCCGCAACCATTGAGCACGGGATGGGGTTGCGGCCAGACGGCGGGATTCGGCCAGTCGTTGGGGTCGAAGGTGAGCAGGGCGACCCATCCGAAGGCGCAAAGGGCGAGGGCCGCGACGGAGCGGAAGTTGCGAAGCAGAGCGGCGCGATGAGGGGACACGGTCACGGGCAGCTTCCTGTATGTCGTTCGGCGCAAAGAGCGTGGTAGGTCGATGCGCCAGATTGCCTCATTTTCGATAGCGGGGCAATGTTCGCCGGGCCCTTCGTGGAGGACCGTGCTCCGCGCGCAGCATCTCCCGATGCGTCGCAAATACCCCGTATAAGGGAGTATCGACCATGTCGCGGCGGGTTCTCAACCCAATCAAGCAGTGGAAAACCGCACCCTTTTACACCTTCTTGTTTTGCTGCATCGTTGGCTGGTATGCTGTTCATCTGAGAGGATACACCCCAGGCGAACACCTCGCACCTGTCGGCGTTCCTCAACAGGGTACTAAATCATGTCACGGTCGCAGCACTCTAGCGGTCGAAGTTCAATCGGTTTGCGCGCCCTTCGCGGTGGCGAGCGGCATCTTGCCGTCTTCCTGCTCACCTGTGCAGCGACGCTTATCCCGCTGGCACGCCCTCGGACGGTGCGGGCACTGATCCCTAACGCGGCCTGCGACGGCAGCGACGGGCATGACGACGGATCAACGGAGATGGGTATTCGCAACGCCATCGGTGTCGATGCCGTCGTCATGGAGCGGTTCACGCCGCCGGTCTATCCATATAACTACGAGAAGGTCTGCTACGCCTGGCGACGAAGCACGGCGATGAGCGGAGTCGACATGTCGTTCTCGATCGTCTTCTATGACGACAACGGTCCGCTGGGAACCCCCGGCACGCTGCTGGCTTCCATCCCGGTAGTGGCTGCAAACGTGCCGACTGCGGATTGGCAACTTTACAGCTTTGATGTTACGTCCGCGGGAGTGCAGATACCGTCGGGAAATGTCTACATCGGGGCGCGATGGGTGACCAGCGTTTCGCACGATTTTAGTCTGGGAATCGATCAGTCGGCGGGCACGGGACTGCAGGTCGGATACTTCAGCAGCAACAATGGCGGAACCTGGTTACGAATTCATCAGGCGTATCTTATCTGGGAGAATTACAAGGCCCTCCTGGTGCGGCCGTTCGGCAGTCTTCAGGACTGCAATAACAACGGCATCGCTGATCCGTTGGAGGTCACGAACGGGTTCAAGCCCGACTGCAACGGGAATCTGCTGCCGGACGAATGCGACGCCGACGGCGATACGGACGGCGTGCCGGACGACTGCGACAACTGCCCGGCCGTCGCAAACAGCGATCTGGTGGATACCGACGGCGACGGATTGGGTGATGCGTGTGACAATTGCCCGACCGTAGCCAACGCCAGTCAGGAGGACAGTGTCGGCAATGGGATCGGCGATGCCTGCCGGAATCTACCGGGCGGAGGCGGCGGCGGACCTAATCCGAACAACGGCGCCTGTTGCGCTGCGGGCATGGAGGTGATGTTTGCGACGCCGCTCGCGCTCGTGGGGTTTGGTGCATGGCGAAGGCGGCGACGCACCCAACGCGCGTTCAAGTTTGCGTGTTCTGCTCGCGAAGAGGCAAGCGGGGTGTAGCTCCTGCTCGTCATGGTTCATTGCACGCGATGTGCGTGCGGCCACCCATCGTAGAACTTGACGAAGGGCCATGCTTGCGGCGGAACTCCTGACTTCTCAGGGTTCTGTTCGATATAGCGAACAACACGTAGCACGTCCGTCTGCGTGGTTAGAAACACTTTGTACGGACGATCTGACCAGACGGGATGATCGTCGGAGACATTGCAGCACGCCTGGAGTGCGGCCCGTGTCTCATTCGCGATTGCCCGCCAGATCTCGACGGCGTCATCGCGGTGGCGGCGCACGCACAAATGAAGATGGTTCTTCATGACGGCGCAGGCCCACAAGGTATAACGGCGAGAAGCGACGATCTCGCCAATGGCGTCGCCGATCGCTTGCCTCTTCGCGCCATCAAACCAGAGCCGCAGGTACCTCAGGCGCAGTGCTGCGCCACGGTAAAACTCACGTACGTCTTCTCGTGGTGGCTGCACTCTCTTACGCCCGAAGTGGATTTTGCCGAGGTCATCCAGCGAGGGGTTTCGCAGCGTCTCCGAGCCGCTGCCGCGCGGATCGTTCGGGAGCCAGTGTCCGTAGCCGTGGAGAATGAGGTGGTGCCCGATGATGACGGGACGGCGAGGGGGCATGGACGGCATTGTCTTGCGTGATTGCGAGGAAGCAAGCGAGATCCAGCCCTTGTGTCAAGGTGAGAGCGGTATTCGATCAACGTATAAAATGTCTGATGCCGCTTGCCTCTTCGCGCTACTCGCCCCCTTTATACTTTGCTCAGCCACTCGTAAAATGCCCGCATGAGCAAACATCGCACCGCAGCCGAGATTCGCCAGAAGTTCATTGATTATTTCGTCGAGAAGTGCGGGCACACCTTCGTCCCCAGCTCGCCGTGCGTCCCCGTCGACGACCCCACGCTGATGTTCACCAACGCGGGGATGAACCAGTTCAAGCCGATCTTCCTCGGGCAGAAGGCACCGGACGTAGATAAGTGGCCCGGCGCGCGGTCGGGCATGGCGACCCGTGCGGCGAATACGCAGAAGTGCATCCGCGCCGGCGGCAAACACAACGACCTCGACGACGTGGGACACGATACCTATCACCACACGTTTTTCGAGATGCTCGGCAACTGGTCTTTCGGCGACTACTTCAAGAAGGAAGCGATTGCATGGGCATGGGACTTGCTGACAAACGTCTGGGGCATCGACCCGACACGGCTGCATGCCACGTACTTTGAAGGGGTCCGATCCGAGCCCGGAGCACGTGCGACGGGGGAATGGGTCCTCGAACCCGACACCGAAGCCCGCGACCTGTGGCTGAAGATCCTGCCGCCGGAACGCGTCCATCCCGGCAATATGAAGGACAACTTCTGGGAGATGGGCGACACGGGGCCATGTGGACCGTGCAGCGAGATTCATATTGACCTCACTCCGGACAAGAGCGGCGGGCCGCTGGTGAACGCCGGCGACGCACGGGTGATCGAAATCTGGAATCTTGTGTTTATCCAGTTCAATCGTGGGGCGGACGGGACGCTCTCGCCGCTTCCTGCGAAACATGTCGATACCGGTATGGGCTTTGAACGACTGTGCGCAGTGCTCCAGGGCATGGACGCCGGGCGATTGGGCCGATTCAGCAATTATGACACAGATGTCTTCACGCCGATCTTCGTGGCCATTCATCGTGTGACCGGCGCGCCGGAATACACAGGCCTGCTGGAAAGCGAGACTCCGGACTCAAGCCCAAAGCCCCTGGTCATGAAGGACGTTGCCTACCGCGTCGTGGCCGATCACGTCCGAACGCTCACGTTCGCGATCACCGACGGGGCGCTGCCGTCGAACGAGGGGCGCGGGTATGTGCTGCGGCGCATCCTGCGCCGGGCCGTACGATATGGGCGGCAGTATCTCAACACGCACAGGCCGTTCATGTGCGAACTGGTACCGGCGCTGGTCGAGACGATGGGCGAGGCCTTCCCGGAACTACGTAACGCGCACGGCGGGAAGAACGTTGAGCACGTGGCAAGCGTCATCCGCGATGAAGAGGCGTCGTTCATCAAGACGCTGGATCGCGGCATCGCGCTGTTTGAAGAAGCGGCGGACGACGCGGTCAAGCGACACCACGGGCGCATCAGCGGCGAGGACGCCTTCAAGCTGCACGATACATACGGCTTCCCGATCGATCTGACGGAGTTGATGGCCGAAGAACGCGGGCTGACGATTGATATCGGGGAATATGAGCGGTTGATGGAGGCGGCAAGAGAAAGGGCAAGGGCAACGTCCGCGCAGAAGCGAAGTTTCATTGAACGAATCGTAAACGAGAGATTCGCTGGTTTCACGCCTGTAGACGACCGGAATAAATACAGCGACTTGGGAACCGAACACCAAGCCATGGTACTCGGATTTGTACAGGCAAACGAAACCGAAGGGTATGTTGTATCTAATCTCAATGCGGGAGTTGCAATACCCAGTGATGAGGATGTCGCATTGTTGCTTGACCAGACATGCTTCTATAGCGAGGCCGGAGGTCAAGTGTCGGATCGAGGAAGAATTATTAGCGATTCGGGCGAGTTCGAAGTATTAGGAGTGTTTCGTCTCCGCAACCAAATTGCGCACTATGGCCGTGTTGTATATGGCGAGATAACAACAAATTCGAAAGTCCGATTGGTAGTTGATGAGTCTCGTCGTAGTACCATGAAGAACCACACCGCCACGCACGTCTTGAACTGGGCATTGCGCGATGTGCTGGGGGCGCATGTGCAGCAGAAGGGGTCGCTCGTCGATCCCGAAAAGACGCGGTTTGACTTGTCACATCCATCGCAGATTCCCGACGAAGAACTGGCCCGCATCGAGGAACTGGTCAACTCGCAGATCGAGGAGGACCTGGAGGTCTTCACTGCCGAGGTGGATCAGAAAAAGGCGCGCGAGATAAACACCTTGCGGGCTGTCTTCGGCGAAAAGTACCCGGACATGGTGCGTGTCGTCTCCATCGGCGTGCCGGTCGAGCAGCTCCTGGCGGACCCCAAAAACGACGAGTGGATGCGCTACAGCGTCGAGTTCTGCGGCGGCACGCACGTCAAGCGGACCGGCGACATCAAGCGTTTCCGATTGATCGAAGAATCCGCCGTGGCGAAGGGGATTCGCCGCGTCGTCGGCGTCACCGGCGAGAAGGCCGCAGCGGCCGAGGCAAATGCCGAGCAGGTGGCACGACTGCTTGTCGCGGCCTCGCGCGCGGATGATGCCGCGCTGCCGGCACTGCTCGCGGACATTGCCACGAAGCTGAGCCGGCTAGAAATGCCGGTCGTGGAGAAGAGCCGATTGCGGGCCGATCTGTCGCACTTGCAGGAGCGGGCGAAGAGGGCCGCGAAGGCGGCGGCGAAGACCGGCGCGGCGGATGCTTCGGCACGAGCCGATGAGCTGCTGGCCGGCGCGGCGAATGCGGGCGGTGTGACCATCATCGCGGGCGAGCTGCCCGGGGCGACAGTCGATCAGCTTCGGGCGGCGTGCGACTCGCTTCGCGCGCGGGCAGGCAGCGCGGCCGTGCTCCTGGCCTCGGAGGATGGCGGCAAGGTGGTGCTCATGGCGGCGATGACGCCGGACGTGGTGAACAAGGGTGTGAAGGCGGGCGACCTCATCAAGGAGGTCGCCCCGTTCGTCGGCGGTAAAGGCGGCGGCCGGCCGGACATGGCCCAGGGCGGCGGCACAGATCCGACGAAAATCGGAGAGGCCGTCGAAGCGGCGAAGACCTGGCTCGCGGGACGACTGGCATGAAGAAGAACCGGACGACAAGAAAGAGTTCAGCCAAGCGCGGCGAGACCCGCAAGGAATTTGCGAAGCGAAGTCGTATGATCAAAGTCTCTGCGAAGCGCAAGACGGCGAAGCGCCGGGCAACTGTGCACGGTTCGCATCTGAATAAAACCCCTCGCAAGCGCCGTCGTGTGGTGATGGCGCGGCTGATTCGGCTGGAGGATGACGACGGAAGCTTCGACGCCGAGTTCTGGCATCGCGTCGGACCGGAAGGGCGAATGGCGGCGATGTGGCCTATGGTCAAGGATTACCTTGCGATTCGAGGATACGATGGACCTGAACCGCGACTTCAGCGAACTGTTGTCAAGCTTCAACGAGGCGGGCGTACGGTACCTCATCGTCGGAGCATACGCGGTCGCCCATCACGGTGATCCGCGCTACACCAAGGACCTCGACATCTGGGTAGAGCCGACGCAGGTCAACGGGGCGCGTGTGTGGAAGGCGCTGTGTGCATATCAAGCGCCGATGAAAGGCATCCGACCGGAAGATTTCTCAGCTCAGGGTGCTCTGTAGAAATCCCTAAC
>JRYF01000179.1_pt1 | contig 113620 bp, 102 predicted proteins | sample 235331 | NCBI WGS metagenome assembly JRYF01 (sample SAMN03074217, study PRJNA261475) | activated sludge metagenome | biome: Wastewater Treatment Plant; feature: Wastewater; material: Activated sludge; isolation source: activated biomass of a wastewater treatment plant treating hydrocarbon... ... | reverse complement strand
CTACAGAGCAATCTGAAATCTGAAAATTTGAGAATTCACGGACTCCAGCGCTTGCGCCGCGGGCTTGTTCAGGCGGCACGTCTTCACGCAAGTACACGCTTATACACGTCCTCGTTGAAACCCACCAGCAGCGTTCTACCGACGCGGATCGTCGGGGCACGCAGGTTGCCGGTCGGACCGAGCAGCGCGGCGAGCAGGTCGGCATCCTTCGGGGCGTCCTTCGACATGTCGAAGGTCACAACGCTCCTGCCTTTGGCCACGATCACCTTTGCGGCGTTCTTCGCCAGCCGCAGAGCGTCGGCGCGGCCAATTTTGTTCTTCGTCGCGTTCACGATTTCGTCCGGCTCGATCTTCGTCTTCGCAAGGAACCCCTGCGACTTGCCGCAGGTCGTTCACCCGGGGCGGTGGTAGTACCAGTCGATCTTCTTCGGCATGATGAATACCCTTTCCATTTTCAACAATGCGAATGTGCAGCACTCGCGAAGCCGACGGATAACAATCCTTCGGCTTTCAACACGTGCCGGTATGGCGGCAACGCGACATCGAAGCAACGCGGCGTGGCCAGATTCGTCATGCGCCGAAGCCGCCGTTACAATCGCCGTCATGTTCGACTTCATGGATTTACCAGACCGGGTGGTGCTCGGCAAGGAGGTCTACATCGCCCCGACGGCATACGTCGGCGGCGAGGTGACGCTGGGCGACCAGTGCACCGTCATGCACCACGTGACCATTCGCGGGGATGTCTCGGCGATCCGCATCGGCAACCGGGTGAACGTGCAGGACGGAACGGTCATCCACACCAATCGCGGCGTGCCGCTCGACATCGACGACGATGTTTCCATCGGCCATCACGCGGTCGTGCACTGCCGCCGGGTCGGCTCGGGCACGCTCATCGGCATCGGGGCGATCGTGCTCGACGACTGCGAGATCGGTCGCGGTTGTCTTATTGCCGCAGGAGCGCTTTTGCCGCCGAAGACGATGGTGCCGGATGGCAAGGTGGTCATGGGCGTGCCGGGCAAGATTGTCCGCGATACAACGGAGGAGGAGCGGCTGTACTTTCGCGAAGTGAATGAGAGCTACATCCACCTCGGTCGCCTGCACGCGGCGGACAAGTATCCGAATCATGCAAGATGATCGTCCCAGTCGTGGCAGGGGGTGCCTGAGCTGACGACATAGAATTACGAGGCCGGCGTGCGGATTTCTTCGGGCTCTTCCTCGCTGTCGTCGTAGTTCGTGAGGGCGGCCTGAAGATGCAGCACGCTGGGCGGGCGGCCCGACACGGGCGGCGGCGGCGCGGCGGCCGGCTGCGGCGAGATCTCGACGGGCTGCGCGCGACTCTCGCCGGCGCCGTAGTGCCGAACGCGCTCGAAGTAAAGCAACTCTTCCTGAACGAAGCGCAGACGGTCGAGCATGTCGGCGATGATGGCCACGAAGGCCAGGACCATGGCGATGCTGAAGAGAAATGCGCCGGTGAAGCCGGCCCACTTGATCCACTCATTGGTGAAGAGAAAGTTGATCACGCAGTAGGCCATGAGCGCCGCGCCGATGATCGCCAGGGGAATCGACGGCATACCGAAGAAGCGAAGCGGGCGATAGTCGCGATAGGCGCGGAGGATGATCTTCATGGTCCGCAGGCCGTAATTGACCAGGTTGCGTGCCACGCGCGAGTCGCCGTGCTCACGCACGCCGCGGACAGCGAGCGGCACCTCGACGATGCGCATTCCGCGAACACCGAGATCAAGAAAGACCTCGTGTGTGTATGTGAAGTTCTCGCGCAGTGAAAGCCGCAGCAGGGCCTCGCGCGAATAGGCACGGAAGCCGCAGGAGACATCATAAAACCGCTGACGGATCAGCTTGCTGATAAACCACGCGAAGACGCGATTGCCCCAGCGCTTGGCCTTCGGCATCTGCGGAACGAGCGACGCCCGGGCGAAGCGCGAACAGGTGGCGAAATCCGCCTGACCGGCAAGGACAGGGCGGACCAGCTCGGGGATCTGCATCGGGTCGAACTGACCATCGCCGTCGATGTTGACCATGATGTCCGCCCCGCGTTGCAGGGCCGAGCGAACGCCGGTCTGAAAAGCCGTTCCCACGCCGAGATTTCTCGGATGAGAGATCACCTCGGCGCCGGCGCGGCGAGCCGCTTCCGACGTGCGATCGCGCGAGCCGTCGTCGATGACCTGGACGATCACCTCGTCGATACCTGAGATTTCGCGTGGCACGGCGCGGACCACGGAGGCCACCGTGGCTTCTTCGTTGTAGGCGAGTATGTTGACAACCAGACGCATGTGTGACCCGCACGCAACCCTTCCATGGGCGGCCGATGGGCGCCGGAAGCTCGGCGGCCGACGAGGTATCAATCGCTATTCTAGCGTCTCTGCAGGCAGTGGCCAAGCACCAGGCGGACGGCGGTATAATCATGCCGCGCGGCCGGAGTCCCGACGGGCTGCTTCCAGCAATCGGGCGTCAGGTCACGATGGGAGAGACCGATGAGCAGCCGACTGAAGGAGTTCCGCGAGTTTCGCGAGAAGATGAACCGGCGTATCCTCGACGCGCAGAACCTCAACATCAACCGCTTCTTCACGCTGGACGGCGCGGCCTACAAGGAAGGGGCCTGTGACGAGCTGACGAAGGAATTCGCCGGGCTTTCGGCATCGATGGTGCTGCGCTGTGACGACTGCATCGCCTATCATGTGATCCGCTGCAAGGAATGCGGGGCGACGAATGAGCAGTTGATGGAAATCTTCAATGTCGGCCTGATCGTCGGTGGCAGCATCGTCATCCCGCACCTGCGCCGGGCCGTGGCCCTGCTGGATGAACTCAATTCGGAAGCGAAATCAGAGTGAAACTGCAACGACAGAATTGTGTTGCGATCGGGGACGCGGCGGCCCTTCTGCTGATGGTGCTTGCCGGATGTGCGCCAGTGGAGCGGCGTCTGACAGGCACGGCGCGCGTGAGTGAGAGTGCGACGTATGCCCGATCGCGGATACTTGTGGAAAACCCCTCGGACAACGGGGCGATGGTCATCGAGACGGACGGCGTCACGCTCGACCTGGCCGGCTCGGAGCTGATCGGCGCGGCTGAAGAGACGCCGCCAGACGAATATATCGGTCGCGGCATTGTGATCCGCGGCGCGAAGGGTGTCACGATCCGCAATGCAGAGGTGCGCGGCTTCAAGGTCGGCATCTACGCCGAGGATGCGCCGGGCCTGCGAATCGAGAAATGTGATGTCTCGCTCAACTATCGCCAGCGGCTCAAGAGCATGCCGCAGCGCGAACACCTCGACGACTGGCTGTGGGGGCACGCGAACGACGAACAGCAGTGGCTCCGCTACGGCGCGGGCATTTACCTGCTCCGCTGTGACGGCTCGACCATCACCAGGTGTCGTGCCCGCAATGGTCAGAACGGCATTTGCCTCGACCGAACAAATGACACGCTCATCGTCGAGAACGACATGTCCTTCATGTCCGGCTGGGGGCTGGCGATGTGGCGATCGAGCAAATGCCGCGTCGTCGCCAATCGGTTCGATTACTGCGTGCGCGGCTATTCGCACGGCGTCTATGCCCGCGGGCAGGATTCGACCGGCATCCTCGTTTATGAACAGTGCCACGAGAACGTCTTCGCCTACAACCGTGCGACGCACGGCGGCGACGGCTTCTTTCTCTACGCGGGCCACGAGACGACGCAGCGCAGCGGCGAGGGCGGATGCAATCGAAACATCGTGTATCGCAATGATTTTTCGTACGCCGTGGCCAACGGGATCGAAGCCACCTTTTCCGATGGGAACATCTTTGCGGAGAACAAGTTGCACCATTGCATCCACGGTATCTGGGGCGGCTACTCGACGAACACGATCATCCGCGGCAATGACATCGCCGACTGCGACAACGGCGTGTCCATCGAACACGGCCGCGGAAACCGGATCGAAGGCAATGACATTCGCCGCTGCGGCAGAGGCGTATGGCTGTGGTGGGACGATGACCGCGACCTAATCGAATCCGCCTACGGCCGCACGCAGGGCCACGAGTCGCGCGGTGAAATCGTGCGCCGGAATCTGTTCGAAGTGTGCAAGACGGGTCTACTCGCAGACACCACGACGGCTTTGACCGTAGATGGCAATGTCTTCGACCGCTGCGAGACGGTGATGAAGTTCATCGGCGACACGACCGTATCAGCGCTGAATGGCAACGTTATCCATGACGGGCGTATCGAATCGCAGGCGAAGCAACCGATCACGGCTGAAGGCAATGCGATGGGCGAGGCGGTAACCATCGACGGCAACATCGAGTTTCCAGAAGCGCTGTCGTCTGTATCGGATGCCGCCGAGGTGTCGCGGGCGGGTCGCGCACACAACCCAGACCTTGACGATTCCTTCAGGTTGAAGGTGCTGCCGGTCACGCATCAACACAAGCAGCCAAAACTGCCTGAACCGATCAAGGGCGTGCCGGAAGGAAAGCAGCATATCTTTGTCGATGACTGGGGACCTTACGACTTTGCCACGACGCGAATCATCGGACCAGACTCGATCAACATGGAATCTGCACAGATGCGCATCCTAGCGCCGGGCAAGCGGTATCGTATCTGGACCAGCACACCGAATGTCGTCGTCGAGCCCTCCAGCGGCACATCGCCGGCGATCCTGACCATCCGCCCGGCAAAGGGCGTGACCGAGTCATTGCACTATCGAGTAGGCATCTCGGTCGGCGGCAAGTCGACACCGATTCACAGCGCCGTCATTGTGCAGGCTGACTGGGACGTGAAGTTCTTCGCATGGACGCCGGAGCTGGACCCGCGTGTGTCGGATGAGAACTGGCAGCAGATCATCGCCGCCCAGCCGATTCATACCGAGCAACCCGGCAGTATCGACTACATCTGGTATCACCGCGGCCCTGCACCGGGGCTGACGAGCGATCGCTTCGCCGCCGTGGCGACGGGCACGATCAAGCTGCCGCATCTGCCACCACGATTCCCGGCAAGAACGACCGAAGGCGAAGAAACGGAGATCAAGATCGCGCTTCCCGAGCGACGCGGACCGACGCGCCTGCGCGTCAAGACCATCTCCGACGACGGCGTGCGTGTTTTCGTAAACGGTGAGAAGGTGATCGACAACTGGACCTGGCACGCGCCGAAGGAGGACACGGCCGTCGTGTCGGTGATGGATCGCATGGAGGTGCGGATCGAATACTTCGAGATCGACGGCCACGCACAGCTGCAATTCTTCATCGAACCGGAGTAAACCGGCTACCCGCGAAAGACCGTGGCGACATCCACGAAACATACCTCGTTGCCGAAGGGGTCTATTATGTAGAAGCTGCGCTCACCCCAGGGGCGCCGTGCAATTTTCCCCGCCGGGTCACCATGCACGTCGCCAGGCGCAAAGTTCGCCCCGGCCTTTTGACAGGCCGCGTACGTCGCCTCGATGTCATCCACGGAGAAATAGATCTGCTCCGGATTCGGTCGGGCGTCGTAGTCGTCGCCGTCGGCGCGCGGGTCGAAGCAGGCGAGGATCACGCCGCCGCAGTTGAAGTAGTGCCGACCGTCGGAGACGCGCATACCCGAATCGCCCAGTACGGTCGAATAGAACTTTGCGGCGTGGTCGATGTTCGTCACCGGCAGGATGACGCGAAAGAGCTTGGCAGCCATATGTGAACCTCCCGTACTGAACATCTTAAGCTCGGATGCTGTCGCTTGAGAAGAGGTTGATCAGGCGTTGGGCATGGCCGCCCAAAGTCGCGGCCATGCCACCCGGCCGTGGCCATGCCATCCTGTATAGACATTCCACTGGCCGTAGCAATGCCGGCGGAGCCGATGCAGCATGGGCCGGCCTCGAATATAATGCGAGCACAGGAAGCAAGGAGACACATCCATGATTCACTATCATCGACTCGGCAAGACACCACCCAAGCCGCATATATCCTTCTACGAGGATGGCAAACTGCTCATGGAGCACTGCCACACCCGCGAGGGTTTTGAAGGCCCCTTCTCAGTTCTTTACTACCGGACGCCGCCGACGGATGAAAACGCCGTCGAGCGAATTGCCATTCCCGGCTTCTGCCCGTTCGAGCCGCTCGCCGAGCAGCCGCTGCATCGTCGCCACATCAAGACGCAGGACATGAAGCTCTCGGGAGACTTTCTCGATGCCCGACGGGTGATGTTGTTTAACAGCGACGTGCAGATCTGCATGGCGAAGCCGACGGAAAAGAGCACACGGTTCTTCTCCAACGGCGACGGCGATGAGCTGTACTTCGTTTACAGGGGCAGCGGGCGTGTTGAATCGCTCTTTGGTGTCTTGCCGTTTCAGGAGCGCGACTACGTGCTGATTCCGCGCTCGACGCCCTATCGCATCCACTGGGACGGCGAGAGCCCGCAGTTTCTCGTGTTTGAGGGGCGCGGCTTTATCGACGTGCCCAAGGAGTGGCGCAATCGTACCGGGCAGATCACGATGTACGCCCCCTATTCGCATCGCGACTTTCGCGCGCCGCAGGAATTGCTCAAGTATGACAAGGCCTCGCACGGAACCGCGCCGTACAAGCTGGTGGTGAAGCGCGAGGACGTGCTGACGGTGCACATTTTCCAGCATTTTCCGTACGACATCGTCGGCTGGGACGGCACGGTGTACCCCGTCGCCTTCAACATTCACGACTATCAGCCGAAGACGAGCACGATCCACCTGCCGCCGACGATCCATCTGACGTTTGCCGGCAATGAGTTCGTGGTGTGCAGCTTCGTGCCGCGCAAGGTGGACTACTACAGCAAGGGCGAGTCGAAGGCGATCCCATGCCCCTACGGCCATGCCAGTGTGCACATGGACGAGATCCTCTTTTACGTCGCGGGCAACTTCACCAGCCGCCGCGGCATCGACAGCGGCTCGATCAGTCTGCACCCGGCGGGGATTCCGCACGGCCCGCATCCGGGGACGTATGAGAAGAGCATCGGCACGGACCGCACGAGCGAGCTGGCGGTGATGTGCGACACGTACAAGCAGCTCAAGCTGACGACGGCGGCGCACGACGTGGAGGACAAGGACTACCACCTGACGTGGGTGAGCAAGGAAGGCGGTGGCGCGGACGTGCCTGGGGCGCGATAGAATGGAGGCATGAACATGGGCTGGCGAGATCGGATTACGGTTAACCCGAACGTCTGCCACGGCAGCGCGTGCATGAAGAGTACACGCGTGATGGTATCTGTCATCCTGGACAATGTCGCGGCAAATGAGAGCCACGAGGCCATTGCGAAGGCGTATCGAGTGACACCGGAGGACGTGCAGGCGGCCATCCTCTACGCGGCCGAGCAGGTCCGCGAGCGCGTCGTCCCGCTATCGGGTGCGGCCTGATGAAATTCAAGACGGACGAGAATGTGCATCCGGATGTAGCCGATCACCTTCGACAGGCCGGACACGACGCGGTAAGAGTCTGGGACCAGAACATGCGTGGCCGTGTAGATATGGAGATACACGGTATCTGTCATGTCGAAATCGCATCTTGATCACATTTGATCTGGGTTTCGCGAACATGCGCAATTATCCGCCCGAGGACGGTCCCGGTTGCATCGTATTACGGCAGGGTTCACAAAGCCGGGCACACTGCCTCTTCGTTCTGCGGCGTCTCATGGACGCACTCGAAATCGAACCCCTTGAAGGGCGTCTTTGGATCGTCGAGGACACCAAAATTCGCATACGCGGTGGCAGTGAATGAATCAGGCGTTCGCTCCAATGGATCAAGATTGCCCAAAAGCTCGGGTTTTTATCAGCTGCGGACAGCGCCGCAACACGCAGGAAGAGCAGATCGCGATGAAGATTTCCCAAGAGCTGGAGAACTTGGGTTTCGATCCATACGTTGCCGTCGCGCAGCAAAATCTGAATGGCGTGAAGGAAGCGATCTTCAAAAAAATCGCAGACTCGGAGTACTTCTTGTTCATCGATTTTAGGCGTGAACAGCTCGCAAACAAGAATGATTATCGGGGCTCTCTGTTTTCACACCAGGAACTCGCCATCGCGTCCTATCTCAATCTTGAAGCTATTCTGTTCCGTGAAGAGAGTGTTGAAAACGAAGCGGGCGTCATGCAATTTCTGCAAGGCAATACAAGGCACTTCGAGAATCGAGATTCTCTGCCAGTCCAAATCGTGCAAGAAATAAGAGCGCGGAACTGGAATCCGAACTGGCAATCGAGATTAGAGTTGTCCAGAACTGACTGTTCGCAGTTTATTGATGCTCACAATGCAGCGTTAGACGGTCATCCCTGGGGAAGATATTTCCATGTCGACGTAAAGAACTGGCACAAAGACAAGCCGGCCTTCAATTGTAATGTACATCTTGTCCGTCTCTTCGACTGTCAGGTCCAGGCAGAAAGGCAACTTGAAACCGTTGAATACAAGTGGCGAGGAGCGCTGAGCCCGAGTGTAGCGATCATGCCCGGGCAAAATCGCGCCTTTGATGCGCTCTGGGTATTGCACAAATCACCTCAATATATCCGATTCAATCCCCATACCGATTGGACAGAGGCAATCCCGAGGATAGACAAACCAGGCTCGTATTTGCTTACTTACTGCGTTGTCTCGGAAAACTTTCCGATAGCCCAGCGAGAATTTCGTCTTGACGTCGGCAGCACGCTGGAAGACATGCAATTCGTGGAGTCGAGTTAAGAAGCTTGCGATACTGGTTGGTTGCGGTTCAAAACACCCGTCGCCCGTCGATCGCATCCTGCAAGACCGCCCGCGTGGCGTATTCGATCTGCGAGCCGCTGGGTAGACCTCGGGCCAGGCGCGTGATCTGAACGGGCAAATCCGCGAGGACACTCTTGATGTGCAGGGCGGTGCCTTCGCCTTCGAGCGTCGGGTTTGTAGCCAGCACGATCTCTTTCACGCCGCCCTTCTTCACGCGGGCCACCAGGGCGTCGATCGTCAGGTCGCCCGGCTCGATGCCGTCGAGCGGGGCAATGTGGCCGAGCAGCACGTGATAAACGCCGCGGACCAGACCGGTGGACTCCAGGAGAACCACATCGTTGGGCTGTTCGACAACGAAGATGACCGACTGCTCGCGTCGCGGATCGGCACAGATCGGACAGGGATCGGCCTCGGTCAGGTTGTAGCAGACGCGGCAATGGCGGACGTTTTCCTTCACCTCGCGAATCGCCCCGGCCAGAGCGAGGGCCGCCTCCTTGTCGGACTTGAGGATGTGGAATGCCAGCCGTTCGGCACTGCGAGGTCCGATACCTGGCAGCTTTTCGAACTCCTGCATGAGACGGGTCAGCGATGGCGGCGTGGATGAAGCCATAAACTCAAGCGGGCATGGTGCCGCTACCAATCAGGCAGATAATCGCAGTCGGGATGGCGGCGCGACCGCAACTCAGGCACCGCCGCCCATGAGCCCCTCCAGGCCGGGCAGGTTCATGCCGCCGGTCAGTTCGCTCATTTTCGCCTTCGCGCCTTCCGTGGCCTTACGCTGGGCCGCACAGACCGCCGATCGCACGAGGTCTTCAAGCATCTCCACGTCGCCGGATTGCACCGTCTCCGGGCTGATCTTGATGGCCAGCAGCTCCTGCTTGCCGTTGACCGTCGCGGTCACCGCGCCGGCCCCGCTGTCGGCCTCGTAGCGCGTGTTGGCGATGTGCTCCTGCATTTCCTTGAGCTTGCTCTGCATCTCGCGGGCCTGCTTCATGATGCCGGTGATATTTCCGAGTCCGCCGAACATGGTCGCTCCTTACTTTTGAGAATCCTGAATTGGTGTCGAGGCGGAGGCGCTGCGCTGTACGTCTACGATCTGTCCGCCGAAGACTTCCATCGCCGCACGCACCATCGGCTCGGAGGCCGCCGCTTTCAGGTCCGCCTGCGTCACGCGCCGCGTTGGCGCGGGGGTCGCAACCGGAGGGACATGCACCCCCTCGGGGCGGGCCGTTCGCCGCGTGCGGGCCGGTGCCGCAGCCGGAACAGCCGGCGCGGCAGGTACGGGCGGCAGCGCTGAACCTGCCGACGAGGATCGAACGGCCGGCGGCGTTGTCGATTGCGGGCTTCGGGCGGTGGTCGGTGCAGATTCGCGGGCCGCTGCGGTTCGTGCGACACCGCCGCCTTCGAGCTGAGCCAGCAGCGACTCGATCGACGAAAACTTCGACGACTCCGCCAGACGAATGATGGCCGCCTCCACCAAGGCCCGGCCGCTGCCGCTGCTCTTCACGCTGCGCCGCAACTCTTCGAGCACCGTGATCATGTACACATAGGCCCCCGAATCGAACCGCGCCGCCTGCTCCACCAGCTTAGTCCGCAGGCCGGCCGGCACATCCACGAGGTCCGTCTCGGCACCGCAGATCCGGAGCATCATCAGGTCACGGATCTGCCCGATCAGCAGCCCGCAGAGCACATCCAGCGAGCGCCCCTGCGACAGACTGCGATCCAGAACAGCAACGGCGCCGCCCGCATCGCCGTCGGCGAGGCGGTCAATCAGCTCGGCGAAGAGTTCATCGTGCGCGACGGGGAGCAACTCGTTGACAATCTCCAACGAGACCCGCATCCGTCCCATCGACATGACCTGATCGAGCAGAGAGAGCGCATCGCGCATCGAGCCGTTGGCCAGCCGGGCCAGCCGCTTGAGTGCGTCCGGCTCGGCCTCGACGCCTTCAGCTCGGCAAATGCTTGAGAGCTGATCAGCAATCTCTGCCGGCGTGATGGACTTGAAATCAAACCGCTGCACGCGACTGAGGATCGTCGCGGGTACTTTCTGCACCTCGGTCGTGGCGAGGATGAACTTCACGTGCGACGGCGGTTCCTCCAGTGTCTTGAGCAGGGCGTTGAAGGCGCCCGTGCTGAGCATGTGGACTTCGTCGATGATGTAAATCTTGTATCGGCAGCGCGTCGGCCGGAAGACGGCATTGCTCCGCAGCTCCCGGATGTTATCAACGCCGGTGTTGCTGGCCGCGTCGATCTCAACCACGTCGATGTCCTCGCCGCGGGCGATCATCTCGCAGGCGTCGCACGTGCCGCAGGGCGAGGCGGTGGGCTTGTCGGAGGACAGGCAGTTCAGCGCTTTGGCGAGGATGCGGGCCATCGACGTCTTGCCGACGCCGCGCGTGCCGCAGAAGAGATAGCCGTGGTGCACGCGATCCTGGGTGATGGCGTTCTTGAGTGTAGCTGTGATCGCACCCTGACCGATGACCTCGTCGAAGGTCCGGCTGCGGAACTTTCTGGCGAGCACCGTGTAGGACATCGATCGCTCTCGGGTGTTCTGCGGGGCTGGTCGCGCCGTGAAATGCTGCGGCCCAGCACCTCACGGCACATGGTTACCACAGCTGGGCTGCTCTGTTTCCAGTCTGACCCGTTGTCTGCTGCAAGCGCATTGCATGAGACCAGGCCACAGCATTTCAGGGCGCGATGCCGATTCCCCCGGCCATCGCGGGCCGAACGCAGGATTATATCGAGATTCGCCCTACCCGCCACCAAGACCGGCAGCGTGTGAATTGTTCGTGAAAAACCGGCAGATGGGCAACCGCGCGGGTGAAGAACCGAATCGTACTCGGCAACCTACCTGCGGTTGTGAGCGACCGCGCCGGTGATCGACTCGAGCAGTTTCATTGATTCGATCGTTTCAGGATGTGTGTCGCCGAGCAGCCGTCGCCGCATGTCGAGTGCTTCCTCGCAAAGCGCCCGAGCCGCCGCCGGATCATTCATCGCCAGCTTGACCTCCGCATAGCTGTGGAGCAGGCGGGCGACGAACTGATGATTCTGCCCGATGCCCTGCTGTCCGCGCAGGATCTGCAACGCACTCTGGAAAGACTGCTCGGCGCCGGCGTAATCACCGCGATCCTGCAGGAGCTTGCCGAGGTTGTTGTGCATCTTGCCGACTTCCGGATGCTGCGATCCGAGCGTCTCCTCGCGGATGCGGAGGGCCTCGCGATAATGACGCTCCGCCTGGGCCAGCGCGTCCGGTGACTTTCTGCTGCGTAAAAGACCGGCAAGATTGTTGAGCGATTGGGCCACGTCGTTGCGGGCCTTGTTTCGCTGCCTGGCATTCGCATGCGGATTGGTCTGCGCCTCGGCGTGCAGCCGTCGACGGATGCGGATCGCCTCTTCCAGGTCCTCCTGGGCCTCATCGAGATCGCCCTTTCGCCGAAGCAGGTTGCCGAGGTTGTTAAGCGTTTCGGCGGCTGCGGCCGACTCGTCGCCTAGCCGACTCCGTCGAACGGCCAGGGCCTGCCGCCAGAGCGTTTCGGCTTCTTCGAGCCGTGCCTGTTCATAGCGCAGCTCGCCGAGGTCGTTCATGCTCTCGGCCGTGTCGGCATGATCGTCGCCGAGCAGCTTGCGGCGGGTCTCCAGGGCGTATTGAAGGTGCAGCTCCGCCGGTTCGAGTTTCGTCAGGCCCTTGTACAGATTGCCGATTGTGTTCCGCACGGCCGCGGCGACCAGCGGGTCATCTTCCAGCTCGCTCGCCAGTTCCTTCGACTTCAGATCGAGCGCCTCCAACACGCTCATGTCCGTGCGGCCCGTCTTCCACGGATCGGCTGACTCGTACAGCGTGGAGATCACCGCGCTGAGCCGTTGTGACTTGCGGGCTTCCTCGGCGATCCGATTGGCATGAATCATCATGCCGATGCCGCCGCCCAGCACCGACAACAGCAGCATCGCTGCCAGCGCGGAGACCGCCTTGTGCCGCGCCACCAGCTTACGAAGCTGATACGTCGTGCTTGCGGGCCGTGCGTGAATCGCCTGGCCGGAGAGGTAGCGTTCGATGTCATCCGCCAACGCCGCCGCGCTCTGGTAACGCCGCTCCGGCTCTTTGGCCAGCGCTTTGAGGACGATCGTCGAGACATCGCCCGGCACGTCCGAGTTCACCGCCCGTGGGCCGACCGGCTGCTGCTCGCAGATGATCTTGACCGCCGAGAGCAACGACGCGGAACGCACGTCGTACGGCAGCGAGCCGGTCAGCAGCTCGTACAAGACGACCCCAAGTGCATACACATCGCTGCGGACATCTATCTGATCCGGATGGCCGGCGGCCTGCTCCGGGCTCATGTACGGCAGCGTCCCCATCAGGCGGCCGCTTTCCGTGTGGATGGTCGGCGAAGCCGCGTCTTCTTCCATGATCCGGGCGACGCCGAAATCCAGAATCTTCGGTTGTCCGGCGCGAGTTGCACTTGACGTGAAGGGCAAAGTGAACGACGACCGGTTTTCGGCGGATGCGTCGTCAACAACAAGGATGTTCGAAGGTTTGATGTCGCGGTGGAGTACGCCGCGCTGGTGGGCATAGCTGATTCCCTCGCATACCTTGCGAAAGAGCATCAGGCGCTCGCGAATCCCCAGCGGTGATGCGTAGTCCATGAGACTCGCGCCGCGCACGAGTTCCATCGCAAAGAAGTGATTGCCGTCCTCGGTGCGACCGGCGTCGTAAATTGCGGCGATCGCCGGATGGTTCAGCCGGGCGAGGGTCTGCACTTCTCGCTGGAAATACCGGATCTGCAACTCGGAGACGTGCTGACCGCCGAGGATAACCTTCAGCGCAACGTTGCGCCGCGGTTCGGACTGCTCGGCCTCGTAGACGACACCCATGCCGCCGTGGCCGATCCGCCGCACCACGCGGTAATCGCCGATGTGGTCCGGTATGCTCGGCGCGGCCTTCGCCGGCACGGCGACCACGGACTCGAGATCGCCGAGGATGTCGCGCATCTCCGCCAGCTCGCTCTTGCACGAGGGGCAGACCTCGACGTGCGCCGCGATTTCTGCGCGCGACGAAGCATCGTCGTCCTCGCCCTGGACCCAGGTCCAGAGACGCTCTCGCGACATGTCACAACTCATGGCTGTATCCCGCTGACCTTGCGCAGTTCCTCACGGAGGTATTCGGAGGCCCGAACCAGCCGGCCCTTGACCGTCGGCTCGCTGACACCCAGCGTCTCGGCAATCTGCAGCCGGGAGAGTCCTTCGATGTGCTTGAGCATCAGCACGCTGCGGTATTCTTCCGGCATGGCGGAGATAATCTCGCGCAGAAGTTCCTGTCGCTCGTGGTTGGCCACGCGCGTCGAAGGACCGGCCGTCTTGCCGGCGGCGTCGAATCCCGTGCGGAATGGGCGGTTGAACGTCGGGCTGCGCTCATGGCGACGGAGGATGTCGAGACAACGGTTGCGAGCGACCTTGTAGAGCCACGGCTTCAGATCACCCGAGGGCGGCTCGTCCGTACTGGCGAGTTTGGTGAAGGTCTCCTGTGCGACGTCTTCCGCGAGTGCGTCATCGCTGAGGTAAGAGAGGCAGAAGCGATAGATCGGCGACCAGTAGCGCTCCATCAGGCGGGCGCCGGCCTCGTCCGATCCCTTTCGGTAGCCGGCGAGAAGGGCCGACTCGTCGATGATTGCAGTATCCTCGTTGGTCATGGGCCACACCTCCGGCAGAACCGACCCGCATTCGCGCACTCGCCCACTTTCACACCCTATACCATAACATATGAATCATCGGTCGCCCTCGAGAACGCTCGGAGATTTCATCCTGACCCAGGAAGGAAATGGGCCTGATTTCGGGACATTCGACACAAGTACTGTGTCTTCCGGACGTACCGCGACCGTATCCAGCGTGTTCGGACGACGGGAGCATTGCCAGACCAAGGACCGTCTGGTCCGTATATCTAAAACATTTCCCAATCTTATCATCCGTAGCGCCAGGGAGCAGTCCTGCGACAATCTTCAATCGGCGTCGTTTTCTCGTCTGACTTGCGGGAAACGCCCGACGACACTAACATGATGCAGCTTGCCGAACAAAATGCCGATTACGTCAGGACGGGCGACGATCTGAAGTTGCCGGTGCATAAGGGCTTACACGCTTGCAGCCGCGAAACCGACAATCTGTGTGCGATGAACTGATACGCCCGGCGGCTTCCATTCTCTGTACGCTGACGCTGATCGTCTGCTCGCCCGCCCTCTTGCAGGCCTCCGCCTCGACCTATCGCGTCACGGAGGAGGAGCACCGCACAACTCCGCAGGAAGAAAACCGCCACGAATCCAGCCGGGCCATGTCCGCATACGCACTTGAGCGGCTCCGCTCGGCACGGCGCGTTTCACCGATGCAAATCCGGACATCTTCGGTCATCACGTGCGCTTCGGTGGATCATCGGGGTCTGGCGATTCAGAGTTCACTGCCGCCCGCCGCTGATCCACAACGCGACGGGCGAAACGGCTTCGGCGCCCCCCTGCTTTGTTGATTTCCCCTGCCCCAGCGCATTCGCGCACGCACGATCGCCGATTCCGCCCGATCATGGCCGATGTATCCGGTCAATGACGGTATGAAACGACGATTTCTGAATATTACAACCAACGTCAGCCGGAACCTATCCGGAACCCATACGACATGATGGCCCGATGTCCGGCTACATTGATTCTCCGACGACTGTGTTGCGGCCTGACCGCAGATTTGAGCAAGGAGTACCCCCATGCAGAAACTCGTACAGGGCGTTCACAATTTTCAGAAGGAAATCATCGGCACCCGGCGTTCTTTCTTCGAGAAGCTCGCCAGCGGCCAGAACCCAATCGCCCTTTTCATCACCTGTTCGGACTCGCGCATCAATCCGAACCTGATGACCCAGACCGATCCGGGCGACCTGTTCATTCTCCGCAATGCGGGCAACATCGTTCCGCCGTACTCGGCGAATGCGGTCTGCGGTGAGACGGCAACCATCGAGTTCGCCGTCGCGGGACTCGGCGTGCGCGACATCATTCTTTGCGGACATTCGCATTGCGGCGCGATGAAGGGCCTGCTCAACAAGGACTCTCTCCATGAACTGCCCGCGGTCAGCGGCTGGCTGGGCCACGCCGAAGCGACGCGCCGGATCATGCGTGAAAAATACACCGAGCTCAAAGGCGATGCCCTGCTGACCGCCACCGTCGAGGAAAACGTGCTGGTCCAGCTGGAGAATCTGCGGACGCATCCCGCGGTGGCTGCGGCCATCGCCAAGGAAAAGCTCACGCTCCACGGCTGGGTCTACAAAATTGAGACCGGCCAGGTCTTCGAGTTCGACGCCCAGGAAGGCCAGTTCGTCCCGCTGGGTGAGGCGGGTTCGAGTTTTCAGCCGGCCGGATCGTTAAAGCTGGAACGTACGATCTGAATTGCACCAGAAAACTGGTGGCAGTGCCCACCCTGCGGGACTGCGGTGGCAGATGAAGCCCGCCGGCGCTCCGAGTGCCCGTGGACGAAGGTTCGATGGATTGAAGAGGTTGACGTATGACGAGTGAGAAGAATGATTCGATCCGCAATTACTTCCCGCTGATCTTCAAGAAGGATCTGCTGGCGTCGATTGTGGTCTTTCTCGTGGCCCTGCCCCTGTGCATGGGTATTGCTATCGCCTCGGGACTGCCGCCGGCCGCGGGTCTCATCACCGGCATCGTTGGCGGTCTCGTCGTCGGCACACTTTCCGGCGCGCCGCTCCAGGTCAGCGGTCCCGCCGCCGGGTTGACGGTCATGGTCTATGAGATTGTCCAGCGCGACGGCGTTGCCATCCTCGGGCCCATCGTCCTGCTGGCCGGAATCGTGCAGATCGCCGCCGGCTACCTCGGAATGGGGCAGTGGTTCCGAGCGGTCTCGCCGGCCGTCATCAAGGGCATGCTCGCCGGCATCGGCGTCCTCATCTTTGCCAGTCAGTTCCATGTCATGGTGGATGACTCGCCGCGCGGCAGCGGAATCGCCAACCTTCTCTCCATCCCCGAGGCCATCTACAAGGGCGTCGTCCCCCTCGATGATTCGCCGCACCACTGGGCAGCCATGATCGGCATCCTGACCATCCTGGTCATCGTCATCTGGAAGCCGATCGTCCCCAAGCCGCTCAAAGTCATTCCGGCGCCGCTTGTCGCCGTGGTCGTCGCCACGATCGCATCCACCTTCATTCAGGTCCCGATCAATCGGGTATCGCTGCCCGATTCGATCCTGGAAGCCGTTGCACTGCCGGCGCCATCGCAATTGATGCGACTGCTCGATGGACAGATTCTCCTCGCAGCCCTGGCCCTGGCCTTTGTCGCCAGTGCTGAAACGCTGCTCTGTGCCACGGCGGTCGATCAGCTCCACACCGGTCCGCGAACACGCTACGACAAGGAACTCAGCGCCCAGGGCGTCGGCAACATGATCTGCGGCCTCGCGGGCGCCCTGCCGATGACCGGTGTCATCGTCCGCAGCGCGGCCAATGTCGAAGCCGGGGGCAGAACCCGGATGTCGGCCATCCTCCACGGCGCTTGGCTCGTGGTGTTCGTCGTGGCCCTGCCCTTTGTCCTGCGGATGATCCCGACGGCGAGTCTCGCCGCCCTGCTGGTCTATACCGGTTACAAGCTGGTGGACGTCAAGACCATCCGCAACCTGCTCTCCTTCGGACGAAGCGAGGTCGCGATCTACACGATCACGATTGCGATGATCGTCATCTCCGGCCTGCTCACCGGCGTGCTCGTGGGCATCGCCATGTCGATGGCCAAGCTGCTCTACACCTTCACCCATCTGGATGCCCGGCTCGAAGACGAACCCGAGCGCAACCGGACGGTGCTTCGGCTCCGCGGAGCGGCCACGTTCATTCGTTTGCCGTTGCTGGCACAGATGCTGGAGCAGGTCCGCCCGAGTACCGAGCTGCATGTCCACTTTGACCAGCTCGACTACATCGATCACGCCTGCCTCGATCTGCTGAGCAACTGGGAAAAGCAGCACAAGAGCACCGGCGGGAAGCTCGTCGTGGACTGGGAAGACCTGACCGGCCGCTTCAAGGCCGCCCTGACGGAAACGCCCTCCCCTGAAGAAATGCAGGCGACCACACCGCTGGCCCCGGAAACGGGGCAGAAGCGCGGTTCGGAGATGGGAGCAGAGCTCGTAGGTGGCCGGTAGCGCGCTCATCTGGGCTGAACAACGCGGCAAGGGTAGTTCCGACCTCTTATCCGCCACATCTCGACGTCTACACCCGTGGGCTTCCCTGCGCCGGTGGATGGGTTAACATGCCGCGTCGGTCCATCGAACGCGATGCGACCCGCAAACAGGTGTCACTCAATGAATCTTCTTGCCGCAGAATCGACCGCCGCCCTGCCGAACCTCGGCTACGGGCCGATCCTCGTCCTGGTTCTTTTCGTAACGTTCGTCTCGACGGTCATCCTGGCCATTACCCATTTTCTCCCGAAGGCCAAGCGAACCGGCCCGCGCAAGGATGAGACGTATGAATCCGGCATGGAAGTCGTGGGCGATGCCCGGCGACGCTTCAATGTCCGCTTCTACCTCGTCGCCATGCTGTTCCTGCTGTTCGATGTCGAATTGATTTTTCTCTATCCGTGGGCGGTTACGTTTCTCGACGCCAAGGCAACCGCCAACGCGGCACTGGTGAACTTCCTCTTCGTTGAGATGGCCATCTTCTTCGCGCTCCTTCTCGTAGGCCTCCTCTACGATCTGGGCAAAGGCGTCCTTGAATTCGACTGATCGCTTCAGTTACATTGCCGATGCTTCGACTCTAACATTTCGGCGTTTTGGCGTTTCTCCACCCTCCGCTATAATCCCACCGACCGGAGTGCACGCATGGATAAACACCAGTACGACCCCCACACGATGTCGAACGACGACGTCCTGACCACCCGGCTGGATTCCCTGGTCAACTTTTTCCGGGAAAAGGGCGTCAATTGGGCCCGCCGAAACTCGCTCTGGCCGCTGCCGTTCGCCACTGCCTGCTGCGGCATCGAACTGATGGCCACCGGCGCCAGTCGCTACGACGTTGCCCGCTTCGGCGCCGAGGTCATGCGTTTCAGCCCGCGACAGAGCGATCTGCTCATCTGTGCCGGTCGCGTGGCGATCAAGATGATGCCCGTCCTGCAGCGGATTTATCTTCAAATGGCTGAGCCGAAATGGGTGATCTCGATGGGCGCCTGCGCCTCGACCGGCGGCGTCTTCGATACCTATGCCGTCGTGCAGGGCGTCGATCAGTTCCTCCCCGTCGATATCTATGTCCCTGGCTGCCCGCCGCGGCCGGAAACGCTCATCGAGGGCATCATGGCGATCCAGCGCATTGTCGATCGCGACGGCATCACCCCCAGTAGCCGGCGCGGCAAGGGTCTGCGTCTCGTGGCCGAGCCGATGTACCAGATTGATACCCCCCCCTCGTCCAAGACGGGAGCCGCATAAATGGCCACTCCCGAACAGATCCTTGCGGCCGTCAACACGCGGTTCCCTACGCTGCGCCTGGAACTAAAACCTCTCCTGACTCGTGGCGATGTGCCAGGCGATCAGATGTACATCCGTGTCAAGCCCGCAGACCTGCTCGACGTGCTTCGCTTTCTGCGCGACGACGGACGGACGCGTTTTGAACAGTTGATCGACCTGACCTGCGTCGACTATCTGAATTTCCCCGGCGCGTCCGATCGCTACGGGGTCATCTACTCCCTGCTTTCACTGACGCACAACCACCGGATCTGGATCAAGTGCTTCGTGAACGATCCGCGACCCACGTTGCCCACTGCAACGGCGATCTGGCCCGGTGCCGAATGGATGGAGCGCGAGCTTTACGACATGTTTGGCATCGTCTTCGAAGGTCATCCCGACCTGCGGCGCATTCTCACTTGGGACGGTTTTGAAGCCCATCCACTGCGTAAGGACTACCCGCTTCGCGGCAAGGGCGAACGGGAAAACTACCCGGTCCTGAACCGGGACGATGCCTGATCGATTTCTCCGGCCTGCCGTTTCTCACCTGCCATAAACGACCAAGTTGCGGATCCCAGCAAATTCCGTTCCGCAGCGTGATGTTCTCGTGCTTTTCCGGACGCCGTATCATATAATTCGCTTGAGGTGTCGGCTCGGTCACCCGAAAGTATTCGGGGGACACGCAGAGCCCAATCTGTCTCTGGTCAATCACTTACGGGATCGTGAATGGCGCAGTATCTCTCCATGCTTCCTTCACAGCAGATGCGGCTCGAGCAACGCCTGAGCCCTCAGCTTGTGCAGTCGATGGAGATTCTACAGCTCCCCCTTCTCGCGCTGGAGGCCAAGGTCCGCGAAGAGATGGAGACCAACCCCGTCCTCGAAGAACCCGAGCCCGAGGCGATCGTCCGCGAAGAAGCGCCGCATGAGGAGCCGCCCGTCTCCGAGGCCAGCCAGGCCGAGGCCGACAGCTTCGAGCGATTGGACCGGCTCTCGCGCGAATACGAGATTGACCCCGGCGACCTGCCCTATGGTCGCAGCCGATCCGGCAACAATGGCGAGCGCGATTCGAAGATGGACGCCATGGCCAACACGGCCTCGCGCGGCGAATCGCTCCGTGAGCAGCTCATCCGCCAGTGGTCGCTGATCGAGACCGATGAGGCCGTCCGCAAAGCCGGCGAGGCCATCATCGACTGGATGGACGATGACGGCTACCTTCGCACCGAGGCCGAGCATCACCAGTACAAGGGTGACGATGAACCGATCGAGACGCGACCGCTCATCATCCATCGCACGGAGGAGGAGCGCCGGCGGCTGATGGAGGAGATCGCCCACTCCCGCACGCCTCCGATTGACGTGGAGGTCCTTGAGAAAGCCCTCTCCCTTGTCCAGACGCTCGAGCCCGTCGGTGTCGGGGCCCGCGATCTGTCGGAGTGTCTGCTGATACAGCTTGCGGCGAAGGAAGAGACCGACCCGTTCTACGAAGAACTGGTGAAGCACCACCTCGTCGAACTGGGCAAAAACATGTACCCCGCCGTGGCCCGGGCCACCGGTCGCAGCATCGAGGAGATTCAGCAGGCCCTTAAGCTGATCGGCAAGCTCAATCACCATCCCGGTCTGCTCGTTCAGCCCGCCGAAGTGCCGCGCATCTCGCCGGACATCATCATCGACTATTCCGACGACGGCGACGGCTACACGGTGCGGCTGGCCCGCGGCAACACCCAGCGGCTGCGTATCTCGCCGCAGTATCGCGAGATGCTTCAGGACAAGACGGTGGACAAGGAGACGCGCGAGTTTCTCAAGAAGCGACTCGAATCGGCGGGAGTCCTGATCGATGCCATCAAGTACCGCCGTGAGCGCCTGCTGGAGATCGCCAAGGTCCTTCTCGAACGCCAGCGCGAATTCTTCGACTTCGGTCCGCAGTTCCTCAAGGTCCTCCGCATGCGCGACTTGGCCGAGGAGTTCGGCTGCGACCCTTCGACGATCAGCCGCACGGTGGACGGCAAATACGTCCAGACGCCGCGAGGCCTTTTCCCCCTGCGACAGTTCTTCTCCGGCGGCACGACCGACGCCAGCGGCGAAAGCGTAAGCTGGAACAGCATCAAGTCCAAGGTCAAGGAAATCATCGACAACGAAGACAAGGCCAACCCCCTGACCGACGACGAGATCATGAAAATGATCAACGAGCAGACGACGGTGCCCATCGCCCGCCGCACCGTCGCCAAGTATCGCGCCCAGCTCGGCATCCCCTCGCAGCGGGAGCGCAAGGTCTATTAGTCGTCCGTCAGTAGCAGATCAACCGCACATGTCCATGCACCGGAAACCAGACTTCACGGAGCATCAACGGTGAAGGTCTGTGCCGGCATCCTGATCGGCGGACAGAGCCGGCGCATGGGCACCGCCAAAGCCCTGCTTCAGGTTGACGGCACGACGCTTCTCGAACGAACCATCCGCGTGGCGGCTGAAGCGGGTGCGGAAGTCGTGCTGCTGGGCCGGCCCCCTTTCGATCTGCCGCCGGCTGCCAGAGTGCTGCCGCTGCTTAATGACCTTCGCCCCGGCCATGGTCCGATCGGCGGACTTGAGACGCTGCTTGCAGCGCGACCTGAACACGTCGCTTTGCTCCTAGCATGCGACATGCCACGACTTCGTGCGGACCTGCTCGTGCGACTCTGCCGCGAACTCGGCGATGCAGACGCAGTTGTCTGCGCCACGAGTGATTGCGGTGCGCCGCAGCCGCACCCCTGCTGCGCCTCGTATCATTCGCGTATTCTTCCGGTCGTGCGTCGGGCCATCGACGAGGGCCATTGTGGTATGATGCGCCTGCTCTCGAACCTGTCCGCGCGGTCGCTCGCGCTCAGCCGCGATGAGGCCCTTTGCGTGGAAAACTGGAACGAGCCGGGCGACCTGCCCAACGGCGTCGTCCCATCGTGAAAACAGGAGGAGGATGTTCATGCTCGTCGGGATCATGTCGGACAGCCACGGCGACGCGACGGCGACGGCACGGGCCATCGCGATCCTCGAAGGGCTCGGCGCCGAGCATTTCTTCCACTGCGGTGACCTGTGCAGCGGGAGCGTCCTCGATGAACTGGCTGGCCGTCCCTGCACCTTCGTATGGGGCAATTGTGACGACGTCACCCCGACGCTGCGAAAGTATGTCGCCGCGCTCGGTCTTGAATGGCCTCGAAAAGAAACGTCTCTCGAACTGGCCGGCCGGCGAATCGCCGTCTATCACGGCCACGAGCCGGGCTTCTCGACGGCAACCGAGGAAAATGGATTCGATTACATCTTCCACGGTCACACGCACGTCTACGCCGATCGACGAATCGGCAAATGCCGCGTGATCAATCCCGGCGCTTTGTACCGGGCCAATCCGCGAACCTGCGCGCTGCTCGATCTTGCGAGCGATGCGCTGACCTTCCTGCGTATCGACAACGGCCGCAAGGTCATTCTGAAGTGAAGAACACCCGGGTGCGCCGCTCGACCGGCATCTGACCGGCTCAATAGGCGCCCCGCGCCGAGAGCACGGCGGGGATCGTCTTGACGAGAATCTGCAGATCCAGCGAGAGCGATCGATTGCGGATGTACCAGACGTCCAGCGCCAGCCACTCGTCGTAGGGAATCTCCGTCCTTCCGCTGACCTGCCAGAGACAGGTGATGCCCGGCTTGACGGTGAATCGAGCACGCTGATCAGGTGTGTCGGTGCGGACTTCATCAAGCGGCAGCGGACGCGGACCGACCAGACTCATGTCGCCCTTGAGGACGTTCAGAAACTGGGGCAGCTCGTCCATGCTGGATCGTCGCAGCCAGCGACCTATCCAGGTGATGCGCGGATCGTTTTTCATCTTGAAGCAGGGACCTGTCGGCAGCGAATTGAAGCGGCGAAACAGCTCCTTATCGTCGTCTGCGCCGGCGTACATGGTGCGCAGTTTGTACATCGTAAAAGGCCGCTGGTTCAGCCCGGCACGCCGTTGACGGAAGAACACCGGACCGCGGGAGGTCAGCTTGATGGCGACCGCTGCAAGGAAAAGGATCGGCAGAGCGCAGACCAGGGCCGCGATCGAGATGCAGATGTCCAGTGCGCGTGCGACCACCGGGTAAAGACGACCCGCGGACCGGTCCGGCGGTGCGCCGACCAGAAAGCCGCGATCGGCATCGATGACGGCGATCGCCGTCGCGTGTTGATTGACCTGGGCCATGATGCTTCTTCCCGTAAACGCCGCGAGGCGCTTCCCCGTTCCCCCGGGCACGCCGGACATTGCGTCCAACGGCGTGCAGGGCTACTTTCGCTTCCTTCCCATCGCGCGACCGGTCAGCAGCCGCGCAAAGCCATCCGTTACGTGCTCGAACTTCGCGACAGCTTCATCGCTTCATTCGGCGTTTCATGCATATGCGTTCGTCCGCACCGCCAGCGCAGGACATTCCATACAAAGCGCGGATTGCCCAGCAGGTAGCGGCGCCACTTGCCCAGCGGATCAACCGCCAGTCGAAAGAGCCATTCGCCACCGAGCCGACACAGCCATTGCGGTGCACGCGGCTCGGCGCCGGCCAGATAGTCCAGCAGCGCCCCCACGCACCATCGCACCGGCACATCCAGCGCGTCGCCCTGTCGCGCCAGCCAGAACTCCTGCCGCGGACTGGACATCCCCACGACCAGCACGTCCGGCCGTGCCGCATTGATGTCATCCACAACTTCGTTCGAACAGTCGAGCGCGAAGTGGCCGTGCTGCATTCCCGCGATCGTCAGATGCGGGATCAACTCCTTCAGCCGGGCAGCGGCTGCCTCGGCAATACCCCGCCGACCGCCGAGCAGATAGATCGACAGGCCGAGGTCCGCACATCGCCGTGCAAAGCTCGGAAAGTAATCCGCCGAGGTCATGCGTTCGGGCAATCGCCGCTTGGCCCATCGACTGGCCCAGACCACCGACGCACCGTCGGCATAGAGCACGTCACTCGCCGCGAGCACGCGCCGGTAGGCAGGATCTCCGCAGGCCAGATTCATCGTGTGTGCATTTGCATAGCAGGCCGTCGTGCGCGCACCGGCCCGGGCACGCTGCGCGAGCAGCTCGATCAGACCGTCGGTCCGCAGCGGCCGGATCGGAAGACCCAGCACGTCCACCGGAGCCGGCAGCTCAACATGCTGCGGCGATGAAGTCATGCACGGGTCTCCTCTGAAGAAGCAGGCGTCGATACAAATTCGCATAGCGAGCGGCGACCGAGCGGGCGTTGAAGCGATCCTGCACCGTCCGTCGCGCGAGTTGTCCCATGCGAAGGGCCGTCGGCCGGTCGTCGAGCGTGCGCACGATGGCAGCGCTCAGCGCATCCGGATCGCCCGGAGGCACCAGCCGCCCGTTTTCGCCGTTGATGATGGCCTCCGGATTCCCGCCGACCTGCGTGGCGACGATCGGCCGGGCCATAGCCATGGCTTCGAGGAGGACATTCGGCATCCCCTCGGATCGGGACGGCAGGCAGACCACATCCGCCGCGCGAAGCGCCGGCCAGACATCCGGGTTGAAACCGACCAGCCGCACGACGCCGCCCAGTCCCAGGCGCTCGATCTGTGCCTCCAGCGCGGGCCGGTCAGGGCCTTCGCCGAGCACGACGAATACGACCTCCGGGCGCGACCGGTGAACCTGCGCCGCCGCGTCGATCAGCACTTCCACGCCTTTTTCATAACTGAGCCGCGCGACCGTCACGACCAGCGGACGATCTCCGATGTGAAGCGATTGCCGCAGGGCTGCCGCGCCGGCATCAAAGAACTGATCGGGCGGGTCGATTCCCGTATGGATGACTGTCACATCCTCCGGTCTGCGCCTGAGTCGAGCAATGCAGTCCGATGCGACGGCCTGCGAGACGGCGATCGTATGGGTCGGGAGTGCCGAGCAGACGGCATCGAGCAGTCGATCGGAGCGGCGACGCTTCTCGCGCTGGTAGGCCCCCATCGCATAACAGGTGGACACGAGGATCGGAACCGCTGCCCAGCGCGCGGCCAGGCCGGCCATCAGATCGGCGCGAAGAAGATGCGTGTGAACGATCTGCGCCTCGCAGGACTCGATCAGGTCGCGCGCCCGAACAATGGCCCGCAGATCGCGCTCGCCGGGTACGCCGAGGTTGTGTGTGTGAACGCCGAGCGCGGCCAGTTCATGCTGGATCGGACCGCCCCCGTAGAAGCAGCAGACCGTCAGTCGAAACTCGGAAGGATCGAGATACCGGGCCAGTTGCAGCAGCCACCGGGTATCGGTCTTGACCGCGAACGTGGAGACGAAATGCACCACCTCGACGGGTCGTTTGGGCAATGTTGTGGAGAAGCGGGCATGCATGCTTCTAACCATCCCCTGCTGCATAGCTTAGCGAAAAGACCCCCGCGATCCAAGCCCCCGGTGTGAAGTTCTCGTTGGGCGACTGAAACCTGCATCGCCCCAATTCATGCTTCGCCATGCCGAGAATGCGCCGAACGCGATGCACGGCCAATGCCTGACGCATCCCGATCACGACTCTGCCGACGCGCGAAATTCGGCCGCACCACGACTCTTAAAGTGTACGAAGCGGCTCAGGACGGAACAAATCCGGGCTCCTGCGACCGCATTCCCAGTCTCGCGCGCGCACGCACCGCAGCGCGATCGCTCGCCGTCTCCTCGACGTCGAATCGCGCCCCCTTTCGAAGGGTGAAAAACAAGTCCGCGAATGATCGGACCATCGCATCGACGCCGTACTGTGCGAGCACCTTTTTACGGGCCTCTCGGGCGATATCCGCCCGCAGGGACTCCTTCGCTGCCAATTCGGCTATCGCATCGGCTAACTCGACCGCGTTCGCCGGTTTAATCAGGAGGCCGGTGCGGCGATGCTCAAGAAACTCCGGCATACAGCCCGAATCGGGACCGATAAACGGCACCGAGGCCGCCGCCGCCTCCAGCATCGTCACACTGAAACATTCCTGTTCGCTGCACAAACAAGAGATGTCAATGCCCGGTAGCAGCTCGGGAATGTCTTCGCGCGAGCCGAGCATGCGCAGCGTTTCATGGTCCAGCCCGGATGCGGCAGCGGCTGCCTGTACCGTGTCACGATCCGGACCGTCGCCGATGATGAGAAATCGCAGACGCGGGTTCGCCGGAGCCAGCCGTCGAGCCGCTGCAATGAAGACATCGTGGCGCTTTTCACGCCGCAGATTGGCGATCAGCGCCACGGCCACGTGGTCATCCGAAAGACGAAGCCGACGCCGGGCCTCGGCGCGATCCGCGTTTGACGAGAGAAATCGATCCAGCTCCACGCCGTTGGGGATGACCGCGATCCTTCCTGCGGGCACGTGCTCCCGGCGGATCAGCGCCTCGCGCTGTCGTTCGCCAATGGCCACATAGCAGTCCACGAAACGGTAGAGCGCGCGATTGGCCCGTTCGAAGTGATGCTGCCGCTCGAGCGGGAACCAGTGCGACCAGACGACGACCGGCGTATCGGCCAGCCGCCCGGCCAGTGTGGACCAGAACATGCGATCGCCGCCGCTGTGTGCCGCGACGATGACATCGATCCGGTTCTCCGAAAGAATTCGACGAATCCGTGACAGGACCGCTGCATCCGTCTTGAACTTGAGGGCTTGCTCATAGACCGGCACGCCGCATTCTCGTACGCGCGGCGCCAGCGGACCGGCATCCTTGAGGCAAAGCACGTACGGCTGCACGTGATGCCGCGCCAATCGCCGCACGAGGGCGACCAGCATCAGCTCCGCACCGCCGGCCTCCAGCCGGTTCGTGACAAAGAGCACGCGGCGCGGCGCGCGTGCAGCATGATTGACCGGAGCGATGTGCCGGGCCCGCGTGCGTATGTCGATTGATCTGGGAGAAAGCGAGCCGCTCGCATCTCGGCCGGCACCACCTCGCAGCGCGTCGAGGATGCCCTGCCCCATGCCGACGAGCGAGCCAAGGTGTTCGCGACGACCCGGCCCGATCGACCAGATCAGGTGCATCGCCGCAATCACAAAGAAGCTCCAGAGAATCAACAGCACGTCGCCGACGCCCAGCCGACAGGTCTTGCGAAGGATGTAAAGGTAGTTGAGGATGGTCATGTAACCCATTCGCCGGCCCCCGGTCCGCTGCGTGCCTTCCCGCCGATGCACGACTCGCGCTCGCTTCGATTCCAGCAGCCAGTGATTCGGCGTCAGCCGGTAGCCCAGCTCTCGATCTTCCCCCAGCGCGTAATCCACCAGGTTTTCGTCGAACGGATTGGCCAGGACGATCTCGCGTCGAAGGGCCATCGCCGCACCGGAGAGCCATCGCGCCGGCACGGCAATCTCCGGATGTCGCAACACCGCCGGTGCCGGTTGGTCCGGCCTGCCGCGGGGGCGGACGCTCCACCATCCCGCCAGCCGATAGCCAAGCTGATACAGGCGCGCGGAACGCGAGCACTCGAACCGCGGCTCTACGATCCGGGCGGTCACTCCGCTCACCGCCGGATCACGAAACAACTCGACCACGTGCTGCACGCATTCCGCTTCGCAGGTCACGTCGTCATCGAGGTAGAAGAGAATGTCGCTCGAGGCGAGGCGGGCGGCCTGGTTGCGAGCCCGCGTGAGACCGGGGCGATTCGTTCGCTCGTAATGAAGCGGAATGCCGTGCGATCGTGCGTCACACTCGATCTGCGAGTGCACCGGCTCATCGAGCCGTCCGTCGTCCAGAAGGATCAATTCATCCGGCCGGCGTGTCTGCGACCAGATCGAACGAAGTGTCTCGATCAGCGCCTGGGGACGATCCCGCGTGCAGAGTACGACGGCAAGCGTGGGATCGCGGGACACGGATCACTCCTTCGCGGTCAGGTGGCCGGTTCCGCCGCGCGTCGCGGACGCTATTTATCCGCCGTTTCGCCACCGGAGAAACTGGCGAACCGATGGCACGTGGCTGAAGGCCCCCTGGACATAACCGAGCACGCGCCGCCGTTCGTCGTTGGTGAAGATCAGTTGGGTGCGGAAGGTGATGAGCAGAAAGACGATGATCCCGACGGCGAGAATGTAGGAGTTCATACCGAGTAGACCGGCGGCGGCGATGACCAGGTATGTGCCGCGATCGAGTCGGCAGCATTCCGCACGGATCAACACAATGCAGAGCACCAGCGCCGTAAAGATGGCAAACACGCCGCACCACGCCGCGCTGCCCAGTCCCATGGGATCGGAAAAATCCGTGACGAACAGGCCCGTGGTCCACGCAGAAAGCGTCTTCCAGATCGGCATCGACTGGACGGTCTCCAGACCCGGCCCGGCCAGCCAGAAGGCGTAGAGCATGTTCGCGGCCACACCGATCGCCCACGGCCAGAACATGTGCCGCGTCTTCTCCATCAACTGAAAGTGAATCGGCAGAAACGCGAGAAACGCGCCGAACAGGAAGAAAAGCAGATGCAGCGGCAGGACCGCCGCGCCCGGTGCGTAGTCCGCCTGGAACATACGGATGATCAAGCCCCTGCAAAGCGCGAGGATCGTACAGAGAACCAGCAGGCCGATGCCCGTGCCGCGGAAGGCCAGTGACAACTGCCGCTGCGCCGCCTCGCGCCCGCGCGTCTCCCAGGTGCGCGTCACGATCGTCATCACCACCGTGACCACGGCCACGGCGCCGACCAGAATGAATTGTCCGATCTGCCGGACGGCGCTGAATACCGCGACCGCGTCGTGACCGTTGACCTTGTTGAGAAACCACGTCGGGTAATAGACCAGCGCCTGCCAGGTGATGCCCGCCAGAGTGGTCCAGACACTGAAGCGCAGGAGCTTGGACGCCCAGTCGGGCTCGTCGTCCACCTCGTCGCTTTGTTCTCGCGTAGCGTGTGCGCCGTCTCCGTTCGTGGAGGCGGGCGGTGCCGCCGGTCGATGCTCCCCGGCAGTGCCGCTGGAGATGCTGCGCGCCAGCCCGATGCCGAACCAGACGACCGGCACGAGGAGCGAGAAGCCGTAGAGCGCCGTCAGAGTAAATGCGCTGAGCCGGCCGATGGCGATCGCACCGATGCTCGCGGCCAGAAAAATCGTGCCGTGAAACATCTCCATGATGGCCAGGGCGTTGAACATCCGCAGCCCCTTCATCACGGCCAGCAGGTAGAAATACGCGATCAGCAAACCGATGACCACGGCCGATAGTCGCGCCAGGTCGGGCGCGTCGGCACGAAAACGCGCCAGCCACTGGGCATCGGTGAACACCTGGGCATAGAAAAAGACACCCAACCGTTCGGCATAGATCCATAAGAGCGCCATACTAAGAAGTGTGATCGCCGCCAGAAGCGAGAAGGAGCGTCGCACGAACCGTCGCAGCGAGCCGCGTGTCTCGTGCTGCGGCACATAGCGGGTAACGGCCTCATTCAGCCCCAAACTGCAAAGCGGCGTGAGCACATTCAGCGCCAGCAGGATCATGTTCAAAAGGCCGAACTGCTGTTTAGTCATCCACCAGGTCAGCAGGAGGATTCGCCCGAAGTTAATCAGTCGGAAGGCCACCGTTGCCGGCAGATACAGGCCCATCGCCTCGTTCAGCGGCGTGCTAGCGAACATCCAGGCGCGCCAGCAGCGTCGCGCGGTCGGCGCGTCGACCGACCGGGAGGTTGCCCCGGACATCGCAGGCATGGCCGTACTATCGATGGTTGCCTTCAAGCGCCTACCCCCGTCGGCCCGGCGCGCGTTCCCCGGTACCGCGTCGCAGCACCGCTGTGCTTCCGCCGGTGGGCGGAGCTGCCGGTCGATTCGCCGAGGTGCGGCTCATTCCGGAGGCACTGCCCGATCCTTCGATTCTACCCCGAACCGGACCGCTCGCCCCGAATGGCCCCTTCGGCTGTCGTGGAATCGGTTGCCCACCAAGTCCGGCGGCACCGCCGCGACCCGGTGATGCAAACCCCGGCCGGGCATGAATCGGCGCCGGCGAGAGCAGCACGTTCAGCGCGACAGGAACGGCGCTGAGTCCGAAGAAGAGACTGTTGGCAAAGGGGTTGTCGCTGGTTTCGCGGAAGGTGCCGTCGATGAAATAGGCCATCGCCAGAATCCAGTAGAGCACGAGCAGATCGCGGCTGATAAAGCCCGGACCCTTCGGCGGCAGCTTGCGATACAGCAACACCGACTGGCGCACGAGAAACACGGCCATCAGCAGATAGAGCACGAGGCCGACCAGGCCGGTCTCCGCGACGATCGAGAGCAGGTTGTTGTGTTCAAGGGCCGTCGTGCCGAAGGCGTAAAACGGGCTGGACGGATCCTTGGCGAATCCGGGGGCATAGTCGCGGAAGTGCCCGAAGCCGATGCCGAAGAACGGGTGCTGCTGAACGATCTCCCAGGTCATCTGCGCCAGACCGATGCGCAGGAGAATCGGCGCCGTGTCCGTCAGACCGCCGACCTCACGATCGGGCGTCAGGAAGTTTTCCATGTTAATCACGGCAACGAGCAGCGTGACCGAGAGCAGCAGGGAGACCGACACGACCCGCGTGGTGCGTCGCCGGGAATAGGTCGCCCAGATGAGCAGGCAGAGCACGAAGGACAGCCACACCGAGCGCGTTTTCGTCCAGAAGATGACCGGAAACATCAGACCGTTGATGACATAAAGCATCCAGCGGCCGCGCTGCACGTTTCGCGCCAGCACGAGGTTGTTGAAGAAGCAGTAGACGAGCGCCAGCCCCATGGCGGCGGACATGACGAACGGCCCGCGCACGCGTCCCCAGTGAATGCCGACGGACGGATCGTTGATGAACCTGGGGAAGATCAGTGCGCCGATGTCGAACCGCTCGCACCAGCCGGTGAACGTGAGATAGACCGACAGGAGGGCGAAGAAGATCGCCAGCCGTTTGAAGTCCTGCTCGGTATGAAACGCGTGCAGCACGAGGCCGAACACCGCGAAGGGAAACAGATACCCTCCGATAAGCCGGTAGTGCACGGACACGACCGAGCGCGTCTCAAATCCCGACACCAGCGCCGAAAGAAAGAAATACACGGCCACAGCGGCGATGCAGCCGCTGACCGGCCAGGCGTGACGCAGCCGCACCCGCCCCACCGCCAGCATGGCGATCAGCAGCAGCACGAGCACGACGATGCCCAGTCGCGGAATGGTGATGGCGAAGAAGAGCGGCACGGCCACGCGCCAGAACTCTTCATGCAAGGCGATCAGCGTCACGAACCAGACGAGAATCGCCAGCAGCAGGTTTCCCTTGAAGGTGTAAAAGGTAAAGAGAACCAGGCCGCCGACCACCAGCCAGAGAATAAGCAGCGCCGACGTCGGCAGAGAAGCCGTGGCCACCGATCCCCACATCATGCCCATCAGGGCGACAAAGCCCAGGAAGAAGAGCCACGGAGTACGATGTGCGGTCAGGGTGGCCATGGGCAGCGGATCGAGGGCGAGGTCCGTGGTTTGTCTTCAGCTATCACCTGCCGCCGGGACATCTTGTGCCGGCGGAGGACGGTTCCGTCATCACGTCATTCGATAGACCAGGCCCGGAATCGGGTCGCTCCGCTGATTCATCACCAGGCCCAGGCAGCGAACGCCGGCATAGTCCAGCCGCTTCTTGGCCTCGGCCACGGTCTCGCGCGGCGTACTGCCCGCGCGGACCACCAGCAGTGCGCCGTCCACCATCGAGCCGATCACCTGCGCGTCCGGGTAATTGCCGGCGCAGGCCACGTCGATCAGGACATGGTCGTAACGTTCCTTGAGTCGGGCGATCATCGACTTGACCTGCCGGCTCTTGATCACGCCCAGCGGCTGATCGACCATCGTCCCTGCCGGCAGCACATGCAGCGTCGTTCCATTCTCGAGTGACAGCACCTGCATGGCTGAGTCGATCGATGCCCCTCCGGAAAGCACGTCGGTCACACCGGGTTCGCCGGTGATACCGAGCTGATCAGCAATGCCCGGCTTGCGAAGATTGAAATCCACCAGCGCGATATGCAGCTCGCGATTTGCACCGGCCCCGAGAATCGCCAGGCCACAGGCAATCTGCGTCGCACCGTCGCCCCGTCGAGCAGAAGTCACGATGACAGCCCGGGGTGGAGTGCGATCGGCGGAAAAGAAGACATTGCTCCAGAGCTGTGCCAGTTCGCCTTCCGACTTCGGCCGCACGCGACGTGACAGTTCTCCGGTCGTGCCGCGCGCCGCGGGTGCCGGCTCCACGGCCCTCGACACGCGAGGCGGCGATGGCGGCGGAGCGGACTCGGCGGCCAGCTCCACCTCCGCAGGCGATTCCCCGTTGAGCTGGCGAATCTCCTCGATCACGTCGTCGATCTTTTCGACGCCGCCGTCCCAGTCGAGATCGATCAGGTCCTCTTCGGGCTCCGCCACCGGCTCTTCGGCCGGCTTGCGGGAGGATGGCTTCGATTTGGGCTCCGGCGGTGGCCAGATCTGTTCCGGCTTCGGAATCGGATCCAGCGCGTCATCCGCGGAGTTGAAGTCCTTATCCTGTTTATCCGGCTTATCGGACACGCGGCACACTCCTGTGCTACATTCTATCAGGTCTTTGCTCGGTCTTTCGGCATTATCGGCGGTATCGAACCGCCGATTGTGCTAATTCCACCCCTTGCCCCTCACATCCGCTTCATCACGCCGGTAGAGGGCGCAATCCTCGCCGCTCAAAGCGGTCGCCCGCGGGCTAGGTGGACACAATCAGCCGCCGCCCGCGACGACGCACCGAACCGAGGACCGGCACACCCAGGTACCGCTCGGCATCCACACTCGACCGCAACGTGTGATCGAAGTGATCAGCCAGGAAGGCGAACGCGATTCCCAGAAGCAGCGAGACCAGCACCGCCACCGCGGTGTAGATGCCCGTCATCGGAATCACCGGACGGTTCACGTCCGGCACCGAGGCCTCGTCGAGCTTGCTCACCGTGACTGCTTCGCGGCTGATGAGCTTGGCCGACTTCGCTTCGATTCGCTCCTGCTGGAGCTTCTCCAGGTGCTTCTGCGCCACCTCGAACTCGTTCTTCAGCCGCGCGTACTCGGCAAGCTTCGAGTGAATCTCATTCTGCTCGGCTGCGGTTTTCTTCACCAGCTCATCATTGATCGCGCGCTGCTGCTCACGGGCCTCGATGCTCGCTCGCAGACCGGCGACATAGCCCACCACGGCTTCCATCAGCCGCCGTCGGTTCCGGGCCACTTCTTCACGGATGTACTGCACATCGCGGCTATCCGGCGTGAACTGCGCTTCGATGCGCGCACGCCGATTCTCCAAGGCCGTCAGACTCTTTGACAGTTCGAGAAACAACAGATTCTCACGGAAGAAATCCATCGCCACCACCGAAATCGCCGTGGCGATTTCCTCGTCCGTCAGTTCCGCGAGACCGCCGATCTCCAGTACGCCGGCCGGCAGAATGCGCGAAAGCGTTTCAAAAATGGCACGATCCCGCGCGAGTTCCAGATGCAGTGTGGCATCGTTCTCGCGAATCTTGGTCAGCACGACCTGTACACCGTGCTCGGTACCGCTCTTGAGCAACTGCTCCAGCACGCCGATCTTGTCGGCATTGGCCACGATGAAATCCTGATACCGGCGACTGGCCGCATCGACGTCCTGCTTCATGAACGATTCGACCACGTCGTCCATGACGCGCTCGGCGGGAGCGTTCAGGTCCTGCTGAAGCTGCAGGTACCGCACGATGTACATGTCCGCCAGTACGTCGGCCGCGTAGTGTGCCAGCAGATGCGCCTGCGGATCAGTGCTGCCCGGCGGAGCCATGCGATCGACTCGGATCGAAAACGACTCGGTCATCGCCACCTGCTCGCCACCCGGCGTCTGAAGCTTGACCGACTCGCGGAACTTACGAAGTTCCTGCTGGCGCTGCGTGAAGAGCGTATTGACCTGGTCCCCCACTTTCCCCTGCAACCAGCGATTGATCTCGTCCTGAATTCGCGCGGCGTGGCCGTCGCCTTCCTTCTTGGCGGCCTCCCAGCGGCCACGCAATGCGTACCACTCGTCGCGCAGCGGTTTGCTTCCGGAAATGGCCAGCGCCCGGGCCAGCACCAGGTCGGACATCACGATCTGCTGCTGCGCCTTGACGAAGACCTCCAGCGTGCGCTCACCGGCCTGATCCGTTGTGATCGGATTCTTGTTCATCGGCCGCTTGAAAATCAGACTGATCTCGCTCCGATAGTAACGCGGCACCAGGTGCTCGCAGACAAGGTAAGTACCCGCACCGCCAATGACGACAATCAAAAACAGCAGGATCCAATGCTCGAAGAGGATCCGCATGATCTCGCGGAGGGATCGGGTTCCGTAGGATTCGTTCATAATCGCCTGCCGTTTCGCTGCCCGCTGCGCCGAGCGAGCTTAGCTGTCTGATCAGCCCGCTGCGACTTTGCTTCGATACTCCAAGTCCACCTGCGCCCGGCTGCTGCCGTGGCGCCCGCGGTCCTTACACCCGCATCACGGTCCCAACTGCGTGTTGATGTTCGGCGGGCCGATCAGCTTCGTCCGCACCGTCGACGGCGCCTCGCGGATGCCGTAGCCGAAGTTCAGGCCGACCACCCCGCTGTAAGGCAAGACGGAGCGAACGCCACGGGTGAAGAACTGGTCGATCCAGTCGTTGGCCACGGCCATCGCCGTCGGAGGCACCCAGATGATGTCGCCATCCGCCAGGTATGGATCCCAACGCCAGTCGCTGCCCGGCGGCATCGAACCGAACTCCGTCGGCTTGCGCGAGTGCAGAAGCTGTTCGAGATCGAACACCAGCGCCTCAGGCACCGGCAGGAACTCGCGGCGCACCAGCAGAATCTTCGACCGATTGGCGCGCGGCGTCGGCCCGCCCTGTGCGATGATCGCATGGGCCAGGGTGAGCGGGCGGTTCGTCTCGATGACGCCCGGCGACCATACCTCGCCCATCACATAAACGCGACGCGGAGCAAACTCGAGTGTCTGCACGGTGACTTCGATTTCCTCGAGGTCCTCTTCGCGATAACGCGAGTCGAGCAGCAGTTTCGATTCGTGCACCGTCTTGCCGGCCACCATCGCCTCTCCGATGTAGGGCAGGTCGATTGTGCCGTCCGGTTTGATCGGCACCAGACGCGACTGGCCGCGTGGCGCCGTCGTAATTGCCTTCTTCAGCTCTGTGATCTTTACGTTCGCCGCTTCAACGACCACGGTGATCTCGGGCTCCTTGATGTAGCGGGAGTATGCCCGGCGAAGCTGCTCCTCGAGGTCGCCGGCCGTTCGGCCCGCCGCGCGAACCTGCCCGAGCATCAGACAGCGGATGTTGCCGTCACCCTGAACCGTCACCTTCTGGTCGAACTTCTCCTGGTAAGGGAATCGCACCTTGATGATGTCTTCTATTTTCAGCGTGTAGGGGGAGTCGGTGACGATGTTGCGAACCTGGTAGATGATTTCCAGCACGTCGCCCGGTGCGAGCCGATAGGGCAGGCGATCCAGCATCTTCTCCGGTAGCCCGGTCCCGCCGACGAACGGCTGATAGAGTTCCTGTGTCCCGATCGGCGCCACGTCCGGAATCCGCTGATCCGTCCTTGAACAGGACACCGGCCCGGCAAGGAGCACCGTCGGCAACACGAAACAGGCAAGCTGGCTGATTCTTCGCATCATCCCTGACTCTCCCATGCGAGCGCCCGACTAGGGCGCGATCTCCGCCTTCGAAACATGTTTCATCACCGATGCCATCGCCGACTGCGCCGCCTGGTACGTCGGATAGCGCCCCACGTAGACCATGTTCAGCGCTTCGCCGGAGCGCGTACGCGGCTCCACACGCGCCGACAGTCCGGCGCTGCGAAGCTTGTTCGATAGATTCGTCGCTGACGTCGGGTCTCGAAAGGCCCCGCACTGAATCGTGAAGTAATCGCCCGGCCAGTCCAGCATGCGCCGTGCCCGCTCGGCCAGATCGCTGCCCGGGTGTCGCTGAAGAAGCGTCGTGTATTCCCGACGCGCTTCGCTCCAGCGGCCCTCGTGCTGCAGGCAGGTGGCATAGTTGTAGCGGACCAGATCTGTCGGGGTTTTCTCCGGCAAATGCTTAAGCGCATCCGCGTAGTAACGAATCGCAGATGCCTTGCTGCCGGATTCGTACTCGAGCGTGCCGGCAATGGCCTGGGCCTTGGCCGTCAGCATCGAATCCGTCGACAGATCGATGCAGCGCTTTGCGTCGCGCAGTGCGGCCGCCTTCTCAGGAGAACCCGGCCGCGAAGTTTCAGCGAGAATCTTCGCGCGCAGGTAATAGGCCTCCGCCGCGCCGGTGTAGGAGCTGTAAGATTTCAGTACGTCATCCAGCTTCGTCCGCGCCGACGGGTAATTGCCCTTCGTGTAGTCTTCCCGAGCCGAAGCCACCTGCTTCTGCGCATTCGGCGGAAGCTCCGCGCAGCTCGCCACGAGCGGCAACGCCAGAACTGCCGGCCATCGACAGCCCAGCCAAGGGCGCGGCCGCCATCGCGCGCCGGCCGTCGAAACTCTTGGATGTCGCTTGACGCTTCTCATACGCTTTATCCGCGTGCGAGACCGCCTCGCAAGTAACGCGTGGCGGCTCACACGGCTCCGTCAAATAAACGCGGCTCCCGGCAGGCGCACCTGCGGAGAGACTGCTCCACTTATCGGAGGGCTCCCAGCTCGGATTAACTCAAAAGGGCCCGCAAAAAACACACGGCAGACGCGCAAGAATCGCGCTCTATTGGACGCCTCCCTGTCAGATTGGAATTCGTTGTTTGCCACGCCGCTCAACAACTGACGCACCACACCGCTCTCGCGGCGCGACCTCGCGCATGCGTGTCGTCGTCGAAGTAATGCGGCCGAGAATCTTGCCGTTCTCAACACTTGCAGGCAGTCGTCTTACGCGCCCCTGCGCGAGCGACTCTTCGAGCGGGAACCTCGTTTGTTGACGGTGGCCACGACCGGCAAATCGAATTGACACTCCCCGGGCAGGACCTATAATCGCCAATCGCCTCGGGTCGCATGGCCCGCGGACTCCTGCGGCATCGCGCGGGTTCGGCGTGACCATCGCCGCGACGTAAAGGACTGGAGCAGGCGGATGCAACGGATTGTGCCGGCCCTGGCCATCGCTACCCTCGGCCTCCTCCTCGGAGGGAGCGCCCGCCTTGGTCTGTTTTTTTCCGGTGCCGTTGCTCAGTCACCATTTCTGATCGAGCAGGCGGAAATCCAGCCCGTCCTCCCGCCGGGCATCAGTGATTTCAATCTGGAGCTCTACGGCAAGCTTGCTTCCACCTGGACAGCGCCCGACCAGTGGCGCGTGGTGCAGATCGAGGGGAACTTCTCCGCTCGCATGGGCCCCTACAAGCTGTCGAGCCGCGATGCCGTGCTCTGGTTCCGACAGGCCGAGTGGCAGCAGCAGGGCTATCTCGAAGTGCAGGTCTTCCTCTGGCAGGATGCCGAAGTCGTCCAACCCGCCGGTACTTTTGAATCCGGCCCGGCGCTGCTCGTCACGCTGCGCACCTTCGGCAAGCTGATTCTCAACGCCGACGCCCATGCCGCCGTGCCGGATTCCGACGGCCCGCTGTACCGTGAGGCCAGCACTGCCCGACAACTGCTGTCGGTCGCCCCGCCGCCCGATCCAAAGACCGCGAAAGACCCGATCGCCGTCGCACCGGACGCGGAACAGTTGATGCGACTTGCCGTGCAGAAGCCGCCGAAACTCATCCAGTTCTCAGTGAGCCGCGAAGACGGCGAAGTCATCTACGAGATCATCGACGAGCAGGCGGTGGTAATTGCCGTCAACGAAGTCATGATCTCTCAGGGCGCTCCGTCTGAGAGCGGAGATTATCTTGAACTGCGTGCCGATGCCGCCGTCATTTACCTCAATCGTGAACAGGTCGGCGATGCCCTGCCGGGAATGATCGGCGGCGACGACCGGTCCACGCAGCGCGGCCGTACCACGCAACCCACGACGCAGGCCGCAGAGGGCGGCGCGCCGCGGCTTGACGATCGAAGGCCCGACACCCCGCGCGGTCAGACGCAGGCCGCCGCACAGTGGGCCTCGGCGGTCTACCTTGAAGGCGATGTGATTCTCACACGCGGCCACCGCATGATTCGAGCGCCGCGACTCTACTACGACTTCGAATCGGATCGGGCACTGATCCTCGACGTCGTCACCCGGGCCGCCGAACCCTCCCGCAACATTCCGGTCTATGTTCGCGCCGCGGAGATTCGCCAGCTCTCGGCGAATGAGTACGAGGCCCGGCAGGCCCAGTTTACGACGAGCGAGTTTCACACGCCGCATGTGTCAATCGGTGCGGATCGAGTGATCCTGACCGACCGCACCCCGCGCAACGAGGCCGGCGACATCATCGGCGTGCAGGCCGGCACCTACAAGGCCTATCACACGACGCTGAATCTCGAAGGATTGCCGATCGCCTACTGGCCTTTCTCGCAGGGAGATTTTTCGCGCGATCGCATGGCCTTCCGCGACGCGAAGTTCGGCTACAACAACAACCTTGGCACGACAATCGAAACCCAGTGGTACCTGTTCAACCTGCTCGGACTCGAACAACCTGCAGGTTACGATGCCACGCTCAAGCTCGATTACCTGCTCGAACGCGGGCCCGGCGTCGGAATCGACATGGACTACGAGCGGGAGAACTACTACGGCCTGCTCCGCAGTTATTACCTCCATGACGACGGAAAGGACAAGCTCCGAGGTCAGCGCGGCACCATCGCCCCCGACACGGAAGATCGCGGGCGTATTCTCTGGCGACACCGCCAGTTTCTCCCCAAGGGCTGGGAGCTGACGCTCGAAGCGGCCTACATCAGCGATGACCAATACCTGGAGTTCTTCGAGCGCAGCGAGTTCGAAAATGCCAAGGACCAGGAAACACTGATCTATCTGCTCAAGCGACAGGACAACTGGCAATTCTCCACGCTCACCAACTGGCGGATCAACGAGTTTCTCACCCAGACCGAGCATCTGCCTGACAACGTCTTCAGTCTCATCGGCGAACCGCTCGGCGATTACGCCACGCTCTACAGCGAAAGCCGCGCCGGCGTGGTTCGCTATCGCCCCGACGAGCGACGGATCTTCAACGGGCAGAATCGCCGCGATAACACCGGCGAGACCGGCGCGGTCCTGCGGGCCGACACCCGTGATGAATTGCAATTCCCCTTGCCCAACCTCGGCCCGATCAAGCTCACGCCCTTCATCGCCGGACGCGCCAGCGCCTACGACGACGGGCCCAGCGGGATGCGCGGCGCCGACCGATTCAGTCTGGGGGAAGCCCGGCTCGGGCGCAACACTTCCGACGGCGGCTTCGGCCGCGTCTACGGCTCGTACGGAATACGTGGAAATACATTGCTGTCGCGGACGGACGACTCCATCGAGTCCGAGCTGCTCGACCTGCATCGGTTGCGCCACATCATCAAGCCCGATTTCACGCTCTGGAACGCGCACGCCAACCGGCACCCGTATCAGATGACGCCTTTCGACTCCGGCATCGAGGACATCGACGACTTTGGCGGCGGAGCCGTCGGTCTGCGGCAGAAGTTCCAGACTCAGCGCGGCGGCCCCGGCAACTGGCGAACCGTGGACTGGATCGTCTTCGACGTGGAAGCGGGCTTCTTCTCCAACAAGGAAAACAGCCAGCCCGTGGAGAACTATGTCTGGGGCAAGCGTTCCTGGGAGAAGATCCCGGCTTATGTGCCGCCGGTCCGCAGCAACAGCAGCCACGGAGACTTCATCGCCAGCCGACCGGAGGACAGCATCTCCTCCAACTTCCTCGCGACCAATTTTCAGTATCGCCTCAGCGACAGCACGGTCGTCGTCCACGACTCGGTCTATGACTGGAACCGCGGCAACATGGGCACGCAGAATCTGACGTTGGCCGTCGAACGCCAGCCGCGGCTCTCTTATTTCGTCGGCTGGCGATACATTCACGACATCGAGAGCAACCTGCTCGCCCTCGGCGGAAACTACAAGCTCAGCGAGAAACACATCGTCGGTGCCCGTGAGCTGTACGACATCGAAGAAGGCCGAAACTTCTCCACGGAATTCGTCTACATTCGCCGATGGCCCCGCTGGTACACCGCAATCGCCGTGGACATCGACCGCTCCATTGATAACCTCGGCGTGAACTTCAGCGTCTGGCCGGAAGGCGCGCCGCGGGTCGGTCTGGGCTCCAAGCGCTACACCGGTCTGGCCGATTCCGTCGGCCTCCAGTTGCGATGATTGCCGCAGTCATGTGAAGATGTCCCGTGCTGCCCGGTCGATCCGCCGATTGCGGAAATCGCACATGTTCGACTACAATTCAAGAGGATATGAGTAAGGAAGAACCACGAACGAAAACGCCCAAGCTGGAAGTGGTCGAGCCGATCGGCAAGCGGGTGCTCGTCCGCAAAGATGCCGACAAGAAGCAGACCCGCGGCGGCATCCAGTTGCCGGATAACATCGAAATCCCCACCATTACCGGCCGCATCGTCGCCGTCTCCCGCCTCGTTGAGAATGATGACGACTTCCCCATCCGTCAGTACGACAAGGTGCTGTTCAACCCGAAGCATGCCATCCCGGTCGACTTTGAAGGCGACAATCAGCTCTTTGTCGTCCCCGTCGAGGACGTGGTCGCTGTCTTTCGCAAGACCGGAAATTAGATCACCGATCAAGCGCTTAATGCGAGATGGGTGGTACGGGCTTCTTACCCGTCGGAAGCGGGCGATTCACGCATCAAGGTAGAACCAGCCCGGAACCGCGCCTCCTCCCTCATGGCATCGTGGCGATCACCTTCAACTCAATCGCGATGGGCGTCGGCAGGGCGGTGACCTCCACGGTCGTCCGCGTCGGGTACGGCTTGCCCGGCCCGGCGAAGTGCTCTGCATAGAGACGATTGAACGCCGCGAAGTCCGCCTTCATGTTCGTGAGAAACACCGTGACATCGACGATGCGATCCCAGCTTGTGCCCGCGTCTTCCAGCACCATACGGACATTTTCGAAAACGCTGCGACACTGTGCTTCGATGTCGTAGGACGAGACGTTCCCCGCTGCGTCCAGCGTCACGCCGGGGATCTCCCTGCTGCCCCGCTTCCGCGGCCCCAACCCGGAGAGAAACAGCAGATCCCCCACACGCTTCGCATGTGGATAAGCCCCCACGGGCTCCGGCGCGCGATGGCTTTCAACACGTTCTGATTCGACCACGAAAACGCTCCTGACGCGGACATGCCAACCGTATCACGATTCCATACTCGCCTGATTGTTCGTCGCTAACGCTTCAAAAAGGAATTACCTCTCAGACGGTCCCTGGCTAAGTTCCAACGCACACATTCTTCGGCTCCGTGAAAAATCGCATCGCCTCCTCGCCGCCTTCGCGGCCCAGGCCGCTCTGCTTCATGCCGCCGAAGGGCACACGCAGGTCGCGCACCAGCCAGCAGTTGATCCACACCGTCCCGCTCTGAATCTGCTCGGCGAGTCGATGGGCCCGCGGGAGGTTCTGCGTCCACACACTCGCCGCAAGTCCGTAGTCCGTGGCGTTGGCGTACTCCACCACCTGCGCTTCGTCGTCAAATGGAATGATCGTCGCAACCGGGCCGAAGATTTCTTCGCGGTTGACGCGACACGACACGCCGAGGTCGGTAATCACCGTCGGCAGATAAAAGTACCCATCGCGGCAACGCTCATTCACCGCTTTCGGTCGCTCGCCGCCGCAGAGAATCCGCCCGCCCTCTTGTCGAGCCAGATCGACGTAGTACATCGTCTTCTCAAGCTGGGCCCGCGAGACCATCGCACCCTGCTGCGTGTCCGGCTCCAGCGGATCGCCCACGCGAAGCCGCGACGCCGCCTCGGCGAATCGCCGCACAAACTCGTCGTAGATGGAACGCTCCACGAACACCCGCGAGCCGCAGAGGCAGACCTGCCCCGAATTGGCGAAAGCCGCCTGCACGCTGCCGGCGACGACCTTCTCCATGTCCGCGTCGGCAAAGACGATCGTCGGATTCTTCCCGCCCATCTCCAGCGCGACCTTCTTGAACATCGGCGCGCAGGTCTTCGCCACTTCCCGACCCGTCACCGTGCCGCCGGTAAAAGATATCGTTGTGATCTTCGGATGGGCCGTGATCGCCGCGCCGACCTTCGCGCCCAGCCCGTGCACGATATTGAGCACGCCCGGCGGCAGTCCGGCGTCGATGCAGATTTGCGAGAACAGGAAAGCCGTCATCGGCGTAATCTCCGACGGCTTAGCGATGGCGGTGTTTCCGAATGCGAGGGCCGGAGCGACCTTCCAGGTGAGCAGATAAAGCGGCAGGTTCCACGGTGAGATCAACCCGCAGACGCCGCGCGGCTGTCGCAGCGTATAGTTCAGCGCAACGCCATCCGTAACGTGCGTCTCGGTGTGCGTATGCAGGATGGCCGTGGCGAAGTGGCGCAGGTTCTTCGCTGCACGCGGGATGTCCAGGGTTCGTGCGAGTGAGATCGGCTTGCCGTTGTCGATGCTCTCCGCACGGGCCAGTTCATCGGCCCGTGCGTCGATCAGGTCGGCGATCTTCATCAGGATGCCGCTGCGCGCTGCTGCCGGCATCTTCGACCACCTCTCAAACGCCGCCTCCGCCGCGGCCACTGCCCGATCGACATCCCGCGCATCGCCGTCGGCCACCTGCGAATAGACCTTGCCCGTCGCCGGCTCGATGTTGTCGAGATACGCATCGGAGGATGGCTCGACGAGCTGGCCGTTAATGTAATGAGAGATCTTCATATCGCTTGAAGTTTATAACGAACCCGTACGCCCGCCGTCCACCGGCAGGTTGATCCCTGTCACATAACTCGCTGCTGGTGACGCCAGAAAACCCGCCGCCGCGGCGATCTCCTCCGGCGTGCCCAGTCGCCCCATGGGTATCTTGCCGATCATTTCATGTCGCACAGCATCTTCGCTGATGCCGCCGCGCTGCGCCTTCACCTCGATCAACTCCGCCAGCCGCGCTGTGTCCGTGTAGCCGGGAAGGATGTTGTTCACCGTGATTCCGTACTTCGCCACCTCACCGGCGAGCGTCTTGGCCCACGCCGCCACGGCCCAGCGCGTCGTGTTCGACACGCCCAGACCGGGGATCGGCTCCTTCACGCTCGTGCTGATGATGTTCATGATCCGACCATAGCCCGATTCTTTCATCCCCGGCAAGACTGCTTGCACGAGAAGCTGATTGCAGAGCACATGCCGTGCGAAGGCGCTCACGAAGTCCACCGTCTTCGCCTCCAGGATCGGCCCGCTCGGTGGCCCGCCGCTGTTGTTCAGCAGAATCTGCACCGGACCTGTCTCCGCCAGATACGCCCGGACTTTTTCCGCCAGCGCGTCGGGCTCGTTGAAGTCCGCGCAGAGATACCGATGCTGCTGGCCCTCGCCGGCCGGTAGTTCGTCGCGCACCCGCCGCAGTGCCGCCTCGTCCCGCGCGACCAGTGTGACCTCCGCACCCAATCGCGCGAACTGCATCGCGCAGGCCCGGCCGATCCCCTGCGTGCTGCCGCAGGCGATCGCCCTGCGACCCGCCAGTCCGTACATTCCGATCACGTCCATGTTGATGACCTCCCGCCGTGGGCCGGCAGCCCTTGCGGATTGTAAAGCCGGTCGGCCTTCGGCGTCAGGTCGATCACGCCGCCCTCGCAGTACGCTTTTCACCGGACGGGGCGCGGCGAAATCAACGCGATCATGCTATCCTTACGGGGATGTCGACCACGGACCAGGTCATCACCACACCTGCTTCCATCCTTCATGCCGTCTGGTGGGAAGCCAGGTTGCACGTCTTCGGACTGCGATCCATACCGGCGCTGCCGTCAAACGACGCAGCGAAGGCCGACTACTTCCTGTTGCCCGAAGCGCTGCACGCCGCACTGGGCAGTCTCTCGACCGATACTCTGCTTGCATCGGCTGCGGGCGCGTCGTCCCTGTCGCTCTGGATGCCTTCGACCAACGAGGATTCGCTCCAATGCAACCGTGTGCAGACCCTTTCCTTCGGCGCGGCAGACGCCGTCGATCTTCTGGTCGGTCTCAAGTCATCTCGCGATGTCGAAATAGGTGACGCGCTGCGTTACTGGCGACCACTGGCCCGCTTCGTGCTGTCGCAACTGGCGCGGCAGAAACTCTGCCCTGACGTCTGCGAGCCGGTCGACGGTCGGTACCATTCCCGCTGGCGGCTGCTGGTGCGCGATCGAGCCGAGCTGCTCTGGTTGGAACGCTACGTGGCGATGATGCCGCCGGTCTGCAGGGCCGTCGCCAGCAATGGCGACACGCCGACCGACGCGACCTCGCTGGTGGAGAGCTTCCTTGCGAAAACAACAGACGCGGTGGTGCGCCGCATCCTGGCCGGCGACGAATTCTACGAACAACTGCCCCGCAAGGCCCGCGAGCAGGGCTCATGGGAACTGCACTGGATGGCGTCGCTTGTCGGCAACAATCCCCGTGTGCCGACAGCAACGGAGGAGAGCGACAGTGGTGCGGCACAGGTCCGGGCGTGGATCGGCCAGCCCGACGAAGACGAAGGGCCCGCCCCCCGCCTGCGATTCATGCTGCAGGAGCCCAAAAGCCGCGGCGACGAATCCAACGGCGTCTGGCGGCTGGCCTTCGAGCTACGCTGCCCCGACACCGGCGAATGCCTCGATATCGCTCAGGTCTGGGCCGAGCGCGATCATGAACCGACCATCCTCGGCTCCCATCTGCACACCCGCCGCCAGCAGCTTGCATCGCAACTTGCCCGCGCCGCGGCCGTCTTTCCGGAAGTCGGCCGATCGCTGGCCCGTGCCCGTGCGAACCATGTGAAGCTCAGCGCCGCCGAGGCCCACCTGTTTCTGCGGGAGCGCGCCCCTCTTCTGGCGGCGGAGGGCTTCGATGTCGAACTGCCCGAGTGGTCCACGCGCGCCGAGCAGCGGCTGGGTCTGCGACTCTTCTTGCAGCCCAGGCGTGCATCCACCACGGCCTCGACGGAAACGAATCTCAGCTCGTTCGGGCTGACGACACTACTGGATTTCCAATGGCAGGTCGCCGTCGGCGAGACGCAACTTTCACAGGGCGAGTTCGAAAAGCTCGCCGCCGCGAAGGCGCCGCTCGTCCGTTTCCGCGACCAGTGGATCACCTTCGATCACGAAGCAGCCGAGCGTGCCTTGAAGTTCATGCGCGAGCGCCCATCCGGCGTCATGTCGCTCATGCAGGCGGTCCGGCTGGCTGGCGGCGTCGAAGACGTCGACAGCGGACTGCCGATCCTCGGGATGACCGGCACCGACTGGCTCGAACAGTTCCTCCGGGAGACGCCGGACCTGCAGATCGAGTCCTTCGACGCACCGAAGAACTTCCTCGGTACGCTGCGCCCTTACCAGCTTCGCGGACTGCATTGGCTGGCTTTCCTCGACCGCGTCGGTATCGGCGCCTGCCTCGCCGACGACATGGGGCTGGGCAAGACCATCCAGCTTATCGCCCTCCTCCTCCACGAACGGCGCGATGGGAAGCGCGTCGGGCCGACACTACTCTTCGCCCCGATGTCCGTCGTCGGCAACTGGGAACGAGAGATCGAGCGCTTCGCGCCGTCCCTCCGCGTCCTCGTGCATCACGGACCGCTCCGCCTCTCTGGCCAGGCATTGCTCGATGCAGCACACGAGAGCGATGTCGTCCTGACTACCTACGGCCTGGCCGGCCGCGAGCTCAAGGATTTCTCGCGGATCGACTGGCATCGAATCGCACTCGATGAGGCCCAGAAGGTCAAGAACCCCTCCGCCCAGCAGACCATCGCCCTCCGATCGCTCTCCGCGCCGCACCGCGTCGCGCTGACCGGTACGCCGGTCGAAAATCATCTCCATGAATTGTGGTCCATTATGGAAATGCTCAACCCCGGTCTGCTCGGCAATGCCACGCAGTTTCGCAGCCGCTTTGCAGTACCGATCGAAAAGATGGGCGACAGCCAGCGCGCCGAGCAGCTTCGACGTCTGATCCGTCCGTTCGTCCTACGCCGGCTCAAGGGCGACCCCGCGGTGGCCTGCGACCTACCTGAAAAGATGGAGATGCGCGTCTACTGCAATCTGACGCCCGAGCAGGCGGCGCTCTACGAGCGAACCGTGGCCGACACGCTGGATGAAGTCGATCGGGCCACCGGCATCCGCCGCCGCGGTCTGATCCTCGCGGCCCTCACACGGCTCAAGCAGATCTGCAACCATCCGGCGCATTTCCTTCGACAGAGCAGCCCGCTCGACGATCGCAGCGGCAAATGCGAACGACTCATCGAGATGCTCGAAGAGGTGCTCGACGAGGGCGACTGCGCCCTGGTGTTCACGCAGTATCGTGAGATGGGCACGCTCCTGCAGCAGCTCATGCAGGACCGCCTCCGGCAGGAAATCGCCTTCCTCCATGGCGGCACGCCCATGAAGAAACGCCAGCAGATGATCGACGCCTTTCAGGATGATGCCGGCCGCCAGCGTATCTTTCTGCTCTCGCTCAAGGCCGGCGGCTTCGGGCTGAACCTCACGCGGGCAAACCACGTCTTCCACTTCGACCGCTGGTGGAATCCGGCCGTGGAGGAACAGGCGGCTGACCGCGTGCACCGCATCGGGCAGACGCGCCGCGTGCAGGTCCACAAGTTCGTGTGCATCGGAACGGTGGAAGAACGGATCGACAAGCTGCTTGCCGAGAAGAGCGCCCTGGCGGATCGGATCGTCGGCAGCGGCGACGAATGGCTGACGAATCTTTCGACGGCGGAACTGCGCGAGCACCTGGCCCTCTCCGCGGAAGCCGTCGCGGAGTCATGAGTGAATCGTTAAGCTGCGAGTTGGTGGGCAAAACCCACCCTGGTGCAGCGACGGGGCACCGGCGGATAGCCGGTGCAAAATGGAACACGGCATGAAGAAGAAGCATTCGCGCGATCAATCCAAACCGCCCTGCTCCGACGCGCGCGGTTCGAAGCGCACACAACGCGCTATTTCCGGCATAGCAGCCCAGAGCCGCAGCCATGCCACCCAACGCGGCACGATCGGCCGATCGCGAGAGGTCAATCTGCCCGCCGACCCCGCCCGCTTCTGGCACGCTGCGCAGGACCTATCCGCTTTTGAAAGCTTTCCTGAAAACGATCGCACGCCGGTGCTCAAACTGCTCGGCCCGCTGCCATTTCCGCGCGGCGGCTTCCCGGTGATGGGCTTTCTGGCGACGCTGTATGAACACGTCGCGAAGCATGCATCCGACGCGCTGTCTTCGCACGCTGACTGATCAGCGGATCGCTCTTACTGCGAACCATACCCCTCGCGCAATGCCTCGGCCACGGACTCTATGGTACTTCCGGCGAAGCGGCACTGAGCGTCGTGCGATAGGAAGGATCGAGCTTCGCCAGTCGGGCCTGCACATACGGCTGATCGGGCTTGATCTCCAGCGACTTGCGGTAATGCGCCAAGGCGCGCTGCCGGGCCAGGGTCGCGTGGACGCCGCCCTCGCCGATCATCCGTACGCTCAGCGCCGCGACGGCGTTGTGCAGTCGGGGGTTTTCCGGCTCCAGTCGCAAGGCCCGACGGTACTCCACCAGCGCCCGATCAAAGTCGGACTGCGATTCCAGCAGCGAGCCGAGTTGCAAATAGGCCTCGGTACAGTTCGGATCCAGCTTGCGGGCCAGCTTGAAGGATTCTGCGGCTTCGTCGTGCTGCCCGGAGAAGCGCTGGCAGATGCCCATGCCGACGGCGGCGGCGCTGCAGGTCGGATCGACTGACAGCGCGTGCCGATACGCTCGCATGGCGGCTTCGAACATCGCGGCGCGCTGCATCGAGGTCATGGCCGATTTGCGCAGGACGTCGCCAAGTGCCACTGCGTAGTCACTCCGATCCGTCGCCTTTTTCAGGGCCGACTGGTAGTGCGCCACCGCCGCGTGCAGATCGCCCTCCAGCTCGCGCACCCGCCCGAGCCCGGCGTGAGCCGCGGAGGAATCGGGATCGTGCGAAAGGGCACGGTCAAATGCCTTCGCCGCATCGCTGTACTGCCGTCGGGCCATGAGCTGCTCGCCGCGGCTGTTTTCCCGGCGGGCGAGCGATAGCTGAATCTCCCGAATCGGTCCGCTGCGCTGCTGACAGCCGCACAGCGCACATGCGACCGCGACGCACACGCAAACGTACACACAATGGCCTGCCCGTCGCTTCAAACCGGGTACATCCTCTCGCTCGCAGACAGTCCGCGCGGCAGGGTGGCCACCCTGCGCGAACCATCTGCCTCGCTCTATATCGGCAACCTACGCGCCGGAGTGCGTCGTAACTGAGTGCGCACGCAAAGGTTGCGAGACATCCGGTTTGACTTGCGCCTCGTTTGGGTTATCATTCAGGAGACTTTCGGCGCCGCTGGAGCACGGCGCGGTATCCCTGAATTCAATCGGAATTGCCTGATGCGCGTGCTGGTTGCCATCCCCGTCTTCAACGAGGAGCGATACGTCGCCCGGGTGGTGGCCGAGGTCCTTGGCCAAGGACAGGATGTGCTGGTTGTGGACGACGGCTCGACTGACCGGACCCCGCAAATCCTGCGCGACATCGACGGCATTCACCTTATCTGCCATCCCGAGAACCGCGGCTATGGGCAAAGTCTGATCGACGCCTTTGCCTTCGCGGCCTGCCGTGGTTACGACTGGATCATCACCCTCGACTGCGACGATCAGCACGAGCCGCGGCAGATACCGATGTTCATCGAGCGTGCCCGGCAGGACGACGTGGACATCATCTCCGGATCGCGCTATCTGACCGAAATGTCCGGCAGCACGCAGGCCCCCGAAGACCGTCGCCGGATCAACATGCAAATCACCCGCCTGCTCAATAAGACGCTCGGACTCTCGCTCACCGACGCCTTCTGTGGTTTTAAGGCCTATCGCGTATCAGGCGTGGCCGAGCTTCCGCTCACCGTGCCGGGCTATGCCTTCCCGATGCAGTTCTGGGTACAGGCGGTGCGTAGTGGTCTGCGTATCTGTGAGCTGGCCGTACCGCTGATCTACCTCGACCCCACCCGCCACTTCGGCGGCATGCTCGATGATCCCGATGCCCGACTGAATCATTATCTCGAAGTCTTTCACGCCGAGCTGGCGGCCACCGAGGACGCGCCCTGCGACACGCCTCGCTCTCGCTGCGGCAACCGGTAAACCGTCCACTGCACACAAACGCCGTCCGCGCCTAACATCTCCTCCGAATCACCATGCCCACGACGGACGCATCCACCATCGACGCCCTTGCCGCACCCGTGACGGACGGCGGCGTCGTAGTCTGGCCCCGCGGCGCAGCCCCGGCCTCACTCGCCCGGCGCAATCAGGACATGCTCGCAGCGACCGATGCGATGCTGCTCGAGCGCCCGCTGCGCCATTGGCGGCAGGTCGCACGCGGCGATCGACCGGTCATCCTGGCCGGTCACCAGCCGGAGTTCATTCACCCCGGCGTCTGGGCCAAGCATCCGGCCGTTCGACGGGTCGCCGATCTTGTCGATGGCGTCGCTCGTTATCTGCTGGTCGACAGCGACGTACCGCACCAACTGGTGCTCGCCTGGCCCGCCGATGATCAGGGCCGCCTGCGGAAGGCATGGGCGCCAGCGCCTGGAAGTGCCGTCGGATTGGCATTCGAGAGATACCCGGCAGTGCCGGCGGATACCTGGCGCGCGTTCTTCGACGCGATCCCGCAGAATTCACCGACCGCGCTCGCGCCCTTTGCCGATGCGTTCATCCATGCAGAACCGGCCACCGATGGACGTGCAGCGGACTACGTATCACGATGGATCGCGGGCATCCGCGCCGTCGAAACCGAACTCGGCATGCAATCGCCGGAGTATCTCTCGGTTGCGGGCATTTTCTCAGGCCGAAGTGAAATCTCCCCCGCCGCCGCGGCCTTTACGGCCCACCTTCTGCTGACCGCCGAGCGATTCGCCGTCGCCTACAACGATGCCCTCGCGGCTTACCGACGTCGCCGCGGCCTTCGCGGCCGGCAGCATCCGATCCCTGATCTCCACACCGACACCGACGCAATTGAGTTGCCGTTCTGGATCGTGTCCGCCGGCAAACCCCGACGGCGGCTCTTCGTCTCGAAACCCTCCGGCGGAAAGGTACTGCTTTACGCCGCGAGCGATCGCGATCTGACAGACTCAACCACGCATCGGACCGACGAGCAATGGCAACCGATCGCCGAGTTGCCGATCGCAAAGCTGCGCGAAGTACCGGAATCACTTCTGCAACCGAGCGACGGCGCCTTCGGCATCCGCCCGCGCGCCCTGGCCCTGACGCTCTTCGCGCGACTGCTCACTTCGGACCTGTTCATTCATGGCATCGGCGGCGCGAAGTACGACCAGATTACCGACGCAATGATTCAGAGTTATTTCGGCATCGAGCCGCCGGCCTTTGCCTGTGTCAGCGCGACGCTCCGACTGCCGCTCACGCTGCACGACGTGTCACGCTCCGATGCCCGACGGGCCCGATACCGGCTCCGCGATGTCCGATTCAACCCTCAGCGTTATCTCCATGGATCGCCAAGCGGTCGCATGGCCGCGCTGATCGAAGCGAGAGCCGCCGCGATCCAGGCATCGGAGATGCTGCGCAGGAGCTCGCCGCGTGACCGAACCGCGAGACGAAATGCCTACGAACAGATTCGCCGTGTGAATCAGGCCCTCCTCGAATCGTCTCCGGCATTCGACAATCAGCTACGTGCTCACGTTGTGCACGTGGAAGCGCAGCTCGCGCACAATGAGATCGCCGGCTCGCGTGAGTGGTTTTTTGCCCTGCAACCGATGGACCGGCTCCGGATGCTGGCGGAGCATGTACAGCGCGAAGTGTCGTAAACGGTCAGCGCGTCAATCGAACAAATCCGGCGGAATCTCCACGCGGTCGCCGGGCTGGACGTGCCAGCGGGCGAACTGTCCGCCCTTGACCTCCAGGGCGAAGCGCGCCGGCTCGATCGACGGATAGCCGCTCTCGTTCAACGGCTGCATCGTGTACGTCTGGACAATGATGCCGTCGGAGCGGATGTAGGCGATATCGAGCGGAATGATCGTGTTGCGCATCCAGAAGTTTCGCAGTCGATCATCGCGAAAGACGAACAGCATGCCGTGATCGTCGGCCAGCTCGTCCTGCGTTACATTCATCAGCCCGAGTTGCACCGACTTGTCGGCGCCGGTGGGATCCTCCCGGGCAATATAGACGGTATAGCTCGTGCGATCGACGATTCGAACGGACGCCGTCACCATGGCGGAAAGGTTGTTTCGCTCCTGCGATCCATGCGGTACATCAAAGCAGCCGTAAGAAAAAACCAACGTGCCCAGCATCGCGATCCTCCCCCGCGCGCGTCGCAGGCCGCTACGCCGATTCGGATGATTCATGGGGCCGCTCCGTCTTCTGGCGAATCATCCAATCGCTCAATGCGGATGTCATAATCCTTCGGTTCCTCAATCGCGAACCGTGAAGCGGCCGGGGCCTCACCCGTGCTGATGTCCTTGAAGTCCACCTCGATGCGGTTCCCGTCCTTCAGGTTCTCTGTCACGATCCGTACCGGCAGGTCGATCCGACGATCAATGTAGATATCCACCCGGCTGTAGCGTTTGGCAAGATCGGTCCCCGGCCGTGGCACGCAGCGCAGGTGATCGGTCTGGAGCGGGTCACCAATCGCAAAGGGCTCCAGTGAGACGCGAAAGTTCTTCAGCATGTCGCCCCGGCGCTGTCCGAACGGAAGCGGAAACGGCCCTTCCCCCAGCTTGAACGGGTCGCGGTACTGCCCCTCGCGCGCCAGCTCGCGCTTGATGACGTTCTTCGCGCGGTCGTTGCGCTCGATCAGCCAGCGGCCGTCAAAGGCGAAGTACTCTCCGCTGCGGCTCACCACGCCGTCGGCGATGTGACGATCAAAGTGCACATAAAACCGGTAATTCGGCTCGGCCCGGGCAAAAAGCAACTCGCCTTCCTTCACCTTGCGCGACTCGACCGGGTCCACGATGACATGTGTGTAGGTGAGCTTCGACTTGAGACCCGGGACGGACTTGCCGCGGGCTTCGAGGCGATCGAGCAGCGTGTCAATCTTCTCATCGCCCGATGAAAGCGGCCCGTCGGGCGCATCGACCGTGGCGCGCGTTTCCGTCGGCGCATCACTGGCCTTCGTGTTGATCAGCGGCGCATCCTGCGCCTTGCAGGCCGAGGCGATCGCCAGGAACAGCACCGCAAGCCACGATCGCCACAGACAAGTCATCAGCGAAGTCCTCATGTGCGAGGATTCTAGATCACGGCGTCCCGATCGGCCAGCCAACGGCGATCCGCAGTCATCAGACGGGCTCGCGGACAGCGAGCCCGAGAATCGGCAGCAGGTCGATCAATCGGTCAATCACGAAATCGGCTTCGTCGGCCCAGCTCGGTCGGAGCGAATCCGGCTCGAGCAGCAGCACCGTCCGCGCGCCGGCGGCAGCGCCGCAGAGGATGTCGTAGTGAAAATCGCCGATGACCCAGGAGGCCTCAGCGCGTCCGCCGAGTGTCACACAGATGTCATGCACCGGCTGCGGCGAGGGCTTGACCGCGCCGTCCTCGCGCGTGCGCACCAGATCAAAGGACAGGCCATGACGCTCCACGAAGACGCGGACGGATTCCCGCGAATTGCGGGTCATCAGGGCGATGTGCCAGCCCGCGGCGCGGATCGCACCGAGCACCTCCCGCGTGCCGGGCTGCAGCACGCTGGTTGCCGCCGCCACCGCCTCGTGCCGAAGCAGCACGGCCTCCGCACGCGTGCGCTCGGGTGGCGACATCGTTTCGACGGCCTCGAGCAGCGGCTGACTGGCCCTGTCGATGCCGATTTCACGCCGAATCTGATCGAAATCGAGCTGCGGCACAGTCAGGGTGCCGTCCATATCGAAGATGACGACGCTAGAAGAAGGGAGCATGGTTTACCGCAGATCGCAAGTGCCGACGCGACTGCGGCACGCTACTCCACGCCGCAGAACATCCGCCGGAAAACAGCGGGGCGCTACTTGATCTTGAGCGGACTGCGCCGGCCGGAGCGCGCCGCGGGCTTCGCGTGATGGGTGCCGTTGGAGCCGTTCGAGCCATCAGGTGTCGAAAGACGCTTCTTCGGTGCGTTGGGCCGGATGATCTTGTGAGCGGACATCGTCTCGGAGTAGTCGACGATCTCGACGTGGCTGAGGCCGGCCTCACGCACGGCGGCCACGACGTTGGCCTTGGTCACCATGCGACCGGTCTTGGGAAGCACGACCCAGATCGCCCCGCGCGGTCGAAGCGACTCGCCGAGATCCTCCAACTGTCGCAGCTCGGCCGATCGCTCGACACCGAGCATGACCAGATCGCACCGCGAGCGCGCCCGGGAGACGAGCTTGGTATTCTTGCTCTGAAGGGAGTTGATCAGTTCTTCGTCGTCCAGATTCATCACACGGATGGTCTGACCCTCCTTGACGCCGAGCTTGTCGGCAAGGGTCTGCGGGTGCAGGATGTAGTCGATCCAGTTCTGCGCGGCCCGCAGACTGGAAAGCTCGATGTTGACCGCGTGGCCGTGAAAATTAAAGAGAATGCAGAGATCTTCCTGATGAGGATCCCGCATCTCGCTGATTCGAAATCGAAATTTCGTATTGCCGGCGAAGTCGATGTGATCGCCTTCCATGCGAACCTTGCCATCGTACTTCTCTTTGCCGACCTGTAACTTGCAGGCTGATTCCATCGCCATGATTGCAGTCCCTTTATCGTCTGGCGCGATTCTGCCCGTAGCTGTTCCCAGGCGAGGTTTCGTTCGAGGTGAACGATCCGTCCGTGCCGGTCGGTACGGCCGGCCTTCCACTCCGGCTTCCGATCTCCGCGCCGCGCCGCGCGAAGCTCGTTGCCGCGATGCGTTCACTGCCTGTTCGCAGGGCCCGATGGACCGCCGCGCTCAGAGGACCGGTGGTTGCTGCCCATCGCATTCCCCGGTCAGCCCTGACGGCTCCGGTCAGGGCCTCGCAATACGGTGCGTATTATAGCAGATATTCCCGGCCGCAGAAAGGGGCCTTACGCGTCGTCATCCCGCAACTTGGCGATGGTTGTGAAGTCTTCCAGCGTGGTCGTGTCTCCTTCCACGCGGCCCTTCGTCGCCAGCTCACGCAGCAGGCGGCGCATGATCTTGCCGCTGCGCGTCTTCGGAAGGGCATCCGTGAAGCGGATATCCTTCGGCCGTGCGATCGCGCCGAGATGCGAGGACACGTGTTTCTTCAACTCATCCTTAATGCTCTCATCCGGCTTCACGCCGCCCTTGAGCGTCACAAACGCTGCGATGGCCTCACCTGTGAGGTCATCGGGAAAACCCACTACCGCGGCCTCTGCTACCTTGGGATTCGACACCAGCGCCGACTCGACCTCGGCCGTCCCAAGACGATGGCCAGCCACCTTGATGACGTCATCCACACGTCCGGTGATCCAGTAATAGCCGTCCTCATCGCGGCGCGCACCATCACCTGTGAAATACACGCCAGGCATTTCCGACCAGTACTGCTTTCGGAATCGCTCTGGATCACCGTAGATTCCGCGGAGCATTCCCGGCCAGGGCTTGCGTATCACCAAAAGACCACTGGCCGCGCCCTTCTGCTCACCGCCGTCCTTCGTGACGATCGCAGGATCGATGCCGAAAAACGGCAACGTCGCCGAGCCGGGCTTCGTGGGCGTCGCCCCCGGAAGCGGCGTGATCAAGGCGCCGCCGGTCTCCGTCTGCCACCAGGTGTCAACAATCGGGCACTTCTCATGGCCGATGTTGTGGTGATACCACTCCCAGGCGGCGGGGTTGATCGGCTCGCCGACGGTGCCCAGCAGCTTGAGACTCGACAGGTCATGTCGGGCCGGCCACTCCGTTCCCTGCTTCATGAATGCCCGGATGGCCGTCGGCGCCGTGTAGAACTTGGTAACCTTGTGGCGGGCGATCATCGCCCAGAAGCGGTCCCATGCCGGATGATTCGGCGCGCCCTCGTACATGACGGTCGTGACACCATTCTGCAGCGGCCCGTAGACGATGTAACTGTGGCCCGTGATCCAACCGATGTCGGCGGTGCACCAGTACACGTCATCGGGCTTGAGATCGAAAATGAGCTTCGCCGTGTACATCGTATAGACCATGTACCCGGCCGTGGTGTGCAGAATGCCCTTGGGCTTACCGGTGCTTCCGCTCGTATACAGCAGAAAGAGCATGTGCTCGGCATCGAGTGGCTCGGCGGGGCATTGGTCGGAAGCACCCTTTACCGCGTCATGCCACCAGACGTCGCGCCCGTCTTTCATCGTCACCTCGTTCTCACACCGTCGCAGCACGACGACCTTCTTGACGAGGTCGGTCATGTTGCAGGCCTCGTCGACGTTGGCCTTCAGCGGCACGATGCTGCCGCGCCGCCAGCCGCCGTCGGCGGTTACGATGTAATGTGACTCGGCATCCTGAACGCGATCCAGAATGGCCTGCGACGAGAACCCGCCGAAGATGACGGAATGCGGCGCGCCGATCCGCGCGCAGGCCAGCATGGCGATCGCCAGCTCCGGCACCATCGGCATGTACAGCGTGACGCGATCGCCTTTGCGAACACCCAGAGCCGTAAGACCGTTCGCGAACCGGCAGACCTCGCGATGGAGTTCGCGATAGCTGATTCGGCGAATTTCGCGCGGTTCACCCCGGTCGTCGCACGGCTCGCCCTCCCACAGAATCGCCGTGTGATCGCCCCGCCCGCGCTCGATCTGCAGGTCGAGGCAGTTGTAGCTGATGTTCGTCTGGCCGCCGACAAACCACTGGGCATCGGGCAGGTTCCACTTTACAACGCGATCCCATTTCTTGAAGAAATGACAGTCGGTGGCGACCTCCCCCCAGAAACCCTCCGGGTCCTTGATGGAACGGTCATACAACCGACGGTACTCGTCAAGCGATTTGATGTGGGCGGAAGCTGAAAATTCCTTCGGCGGCGGATAACTCACATGGGCGGTGGATTCAGGGGTTCGAATAGACATCGAGAATACCTCCCGGTCGCGGTAAACAAGGACGCAGCAGGTGGGAGACGCAACTCGTCGGCTGGATTCATGCGTCAGGTTCGACGTTCCGCGCCATTTTAACTCATACCATTGTCACCTGCAATCATCGTGCCAGCGGGCACACAGCGGCCGGCATCGCCCACATGTGAAAGGAGACCTGAAAATCGCTATTCACCGCTCCTTTTCCCTCGCGCGGGCCGGATCGCACCGCCCTGCGCTCGAAATCGTGGCCCACGGACCCGCCGCGCGGTATCATGCGGCCATGCCGGCGATTCAACCCGCGACGGATTACTACCGCTTCTGCCCCGGTGAGGAGCAGATCAAGCTGTCGAATGCCGTTTGTCGCGGTCGCCGACAGGCCCATTATCCGAAATGCGCCGGCTGCCAGTTCAACGACGACGAACGCGCGGCGATACCTGTCTCGACCCATCTCGATCGAGCCGCAGTCCACTCACAACTCGAGTCGCTTTTTCGTCCGCACGACGTGCTGGGTACATACCCCGCGCCCCTTTCCACCGACGCCGCTTGGCGAATCGGTCATGCCGCAGGCCAGTACCTGCACGGACGGCTGCGCGGCTTCGATCGAGCGGATCCGAGCATACGATCGCTGATCGTCGGGAATGACGGCAGGCAGGACGCCGAAGCCCTCGAGTCGGCACTCATCGAGGGCATCCTTTCCACTGGCATCGATGTCGTAAAGATCGGCGTGGTCGATACGCCGCAGCTCTACTTCGCGGTCAGCCATTTCGGCGCCTGCGGCGGAATCCAGATCACCGGTGGCCGACATCCGTTACCGTATCACGGCATGAAGATCTGCGCCGCCCGTGGCTTTCCGATCGCATCAGAGACAGGCCTTGCCAGCATTCGAGATATCGCCTTGCGCGTCCCTCGTCATCGCACGGGGACCACCGGCACCGTGAAGACGACTGACCTCAGCGACGCCTATCGCGAATTTGTCCGCAGCCGGCTTCCGCCGCCGCCAGATTCCATCGCTGCCGGCCGTAATGGGGACACGTATCGACTGTCGCGCGAGCTGAACATCGTCGTCAACGCCTGCGCCGGCGTCGCCGCAAAGGTATTCCCGATGTTGTTCGACGGCGTGATCGGACTCAACTGGAATCCACTCTTTTTCGCAGCCCAGGACGCCCTGACAGCACAACTCGATCCGGCTCGTCCCGGCAATCTGAACGCCTTGCGCAAAGCCGTTCAGACACACGCGGCGGACTTCGGTGTCGGCTTCGACGGCGACGCCGATCGTTTGCTCTTCGTCGATGAAAAGGGAACACTTGTCCGGCCGGACTTGATTGCGACGCTGCTGGCCAGGCGATTCCTCGAACGCGAAGCCGGAGCAGCGATCGTCTTCGACCACCGTTTCAGTTCACTCGTGAACGACGAGGTCCTGCGCGCCGGCGGCCTGCCGATCCGCGAGCGCGTCGGACACGTCTTCATCAAGAAGACCATGACCGAGCGACATGCAGTCTTCGGCGCGGACCTCTCCGGGCGCTACTACTTCCGCGACAACGGCTACTGCGAGAATGCGATGCTCGCCGTCGTACAGATGATGAACCTGCTCTGTGAGACCGGGCGAAAGCTCAGTGAATTGGTGCGACCGATCGCAAGAAATCGCTCCTTCGGCGAGCTTCGCGTATCCTGTCGGGACGGCGAGCGGGCCCTCCGGCGAATCACCTCGGCCCACGCCGACGCCCAGATCGAGCAACTCGACGGAATCACCGTTCGCTATCCGGACTGGTGGTTCAATCTTCGACAGCCGGGTGGCGCTGCGGAGTCAGAGCTTCATGTCCTGCTCGAAGCGCGGACACGCAAGCTTGTCGAGGAACGGCTGGCCGAACTGGAGTCCATGCTCAAGGATGGAGAAAACTCCGCGTGACTATTTTTCCGCCTGAGTTCAGGCATACCTTTCACTGAGCCCCGCCTGTATATTCCAACATACTTATTTACATATACTTACAGCTAAAAGCTTCTGGGGTCCAACCGATGAATAAATTACTCAGGGTTGTAAGGGTTTCTGGAATAAATGCTCCAGTCTGGTCTGTTAAAGAGAGTGACAGGCCTGCGGCTGTCAGGGTTATCAGCCCTGAAGGTGCTCAGGACCTGCGAAAAATCGCGTGTATGATCAGCGGATGATTGTTCGGCTCGCCCATCCGCTGGTCTTTGCCCACTCGGTGGTCGGACCGGGTGGGTTTTTTTTGCGCCATCCCCGTGCGTTACCCACGTCCATGCACCTGAAATCGCCCCATCTCACAGCGTTGACAGTCCAGGTGGATCGAGCTATCCTTGCCGACCTGTGTTCGACCTCCGGGTCTGCCCGGCGGCGAACCTCTCAGAACACGAAGATTCGTTCTTCCCCAAGGGGCCGGTCGATGGCGTCGATTCGACGGTGGCGACCTGAGGGCATCCGGCACGCGGCCGGGCGCTCTAGCTCCGGGAAGGGCCCAATCGCAGCCGCGTCTTTTCTCTTGTCCGGCGGGCTCTGATGCCCCGCCTGACACGGTCTTTCGAGGCCGTTCTTCTGAGATGTACCGGGTGATTCGCCCGGCGCACTCTCGGCTGCCATGGATCGACAAGTGACTGCAAGGCGGACGGCACGCGCGCCCGCGCAGACCATTACCCGGTGGTGTAATGGTAGCACAACAGGTTTTGGTCCTGTTTGTCGAGGTTCGAGTCCTCGCCGGGTAGTTCAAGGTATGACTCGCCTGAAGTAAGGGTGTGTTCGTGGCATCGGGACAAGGCAACAAGACATCAACTCGCGGGCTCGCGGCCATCCTTCTCGCGGCGGGCAAGTCCACGCGCATGAAGAGCGACCTGCCCAAGGTCATGCATGAAATCTGCGGCCGGCCGATGCTCGCCTACGTCATCGACGCCTGTCGAGAAGCTGGCGTCAAAGACTTTTACATCGTCGTCGGCTTCGGCAAGGAGGCGGTCATGAGCGCCTTCTCACAGGAGCCGGGCGTTCGCTTCGTCGAACAGAAAGAGCAGAAAGGCACCGGCCACGCCGTGCAGATGTGCCGGGATGCCTTCAAGGACTTCGCCGGTGACGTGATCGTCATCGCCGGTGACATGCCGCTCATCCACGCAAAAACACTCACCGACCTCGTCGGCGGTCATCGCGCCGCGGCGGCCGCCGCTTCCATCGCCACCACGGTTCTGGACGATCCCACCGGTTACGGTCGCATCGTCCGAAATGCCGGCGGCGAATTCGAATGCATCGTCGAACATCGCGACGCCACGCCTGAGCAATTGGCAATCCACGAAGTCAACCCCAGCTACTACTGCTTCGACGCCGCCGCGCTCTTCGACGCGATCGAGCGGATCACACCGAACAACGCCAAGGGCGAGTATTACATCACCGACGCTCTTTCCGTCCTCCGGGCAGATGGCCGAAAGGTCCTCGCGGGCACGCGCGTACCTGCCGAAGACGCCACCGGCATCAACTCGCGCAGCGAGCTGGCACAGGTCGCCCACCTGATGCGACTCCGCATCTGCGCCGCCTGGATGGAAAACCGCGTCACCATTGTCGACCCTGACAACACCTGGATCGACAGCCGTGCCGTCATCGGCCCGGAGACGGTCGTCCGTCCGTTCACCTACATCGAAGGCAATGCCCGTATCGGCGCGGGCTGCGTGGTCGGCCCCTTTGCGTATGTGACCGCCGGCGCCGTGGTCGCCGATGGTGCGACGGTCGGCCCCGGCGCGCTGACCGCCTTTGATGCGACGGCCGGATCGCGTCCGGCACCGCATCCAGCAGGCAAGCGAACCGTGCAGGTGGTCCGTAGACCGCCCGCTCAATCAGGTTGTCCATGACGAGGATCCGCTCATGATCAACCCCGATGGCGAACTCAAGGTCTTCAGCGGTCGCGGAAACCCTGCGCTGACCGATGCCATCTGTAGCTACCTGGAGATCCGCCCCGGCCGCGTGCATTGCGAGACCTTCCCCGACGGCGAACTCTTCGTGAAGCTCAACGACGACGTTCGCGGGCGGGATGTCTTCGTCGTGCAGCCGACCTGCCGCCCGGTCAACGAAAACCTGCTTGAGCTGCTCGTCTTTATGGACTGCCTGCGTCGCGCCTCGGCGCGTCGCATCACCGCCGTGCTGCCTTATTTCGGCTATGCCCGACAGGACCGAAAGGACGAAGGCCGCGTTCCGATCACGGCAAAGCTCATCAGCAATCTGATTCGCGAGGCGGGCGCCGATCGCGTCCTGACGATGGATCTCCACGCCGCCCAGATTCAGGGCTTCTTCGACATCCCGGTGGATCACCTGCAGGCCGAGCCGGCCTTCACGCGCCACTTCAGGAATCTGGATTTCAAGAATGTCGTCTTCGTCAGCCCGGACGTGGGCAACGTCAAGCGCGCCCGCATGTACGCCGAAAAGATGGGCTGCGACCTGGCCGTGATCGACAAGCGACGCACGAGCGGAAGCACGGCCGTCGTGCACAACATCATCGGCGATGTCGAAGGCAAAGACGTCGTCATGATCGACGACATGATCGCCACCGCCGGAACGGTCTGCGAAGCGGCCCGCATCTGTACGGAGCGCGGCGCCCGGTCGGTTCGCGGCGCGGCCACGCATGCCGTCTTCGCCGGTCCCGCCCTCGAGCGGCTCTCCGCGGCCCCGTTCACCGAGATCGCTGTGGCCGACACGATTCCATTGCCTAACGAAGTGCGTAAGCGCCTGCCGAATCTGGTCGTGCTCAGCGTCGCGGAAATCTTCGGCGAGGCCATCGCTCGCATTCACAAACACCGGTCGGTGAGCAGTCTGTTCACCAACCATGAAGAGAAATAAGAAAGGTCCGGACGCGGAGACAACTGACAGCCCGCGTCTCGTAGCAAGAGGTGCAACCCATGCAGCAGATATCGACGCTTAAAGCAGTACCCCGACGACCCGGCGGCTCGCGCGCCGCAAACCGCCTGCGCAACGCCGGCAAGCTCCCGGCCGTTGTCTACGGCCACAAGCAGGATCCCGAATCCGTCGTGCTCGACTACCACGAAGTGGAAATGCAGCTTCGTCACGGCGTCCACGTGGTCAACTTGGACATCGCCGGCAAGGTGCAGTCCTGCCTGTTCAAAGACACGCAGTACGACCACCTCGGCGCTACGCTGCTCCACGTGGACCTGACGCGCGTCGACCTGAATGAGCGCGTCACGGTGCAGGTGCCGCTCGAGCTGCGCGGCACACCGAAGGGCGTCGCCGATGGCGGTGTCCTCCGGCAGGAACTCATGGAACTCGAAGTCGAGTGTCTGGTCACCAGCATTCCCGACGTGATCCGGGTCAACGTGTCCGATCTGGCGATGGATCAGGTACTCCACGTTTCCGAGCTCAAGCTCGATCCCGGAATCACCGCGATGCACGATCCCGACATCGTCGTGGCGACGGTGCGGCAGCCGATCGTTCAGGCCGAGCCCACAGGCGAAGCCCCGGTCGAAGGTGCCGCCGAGCCGGAAGTCATTGCCAAGGGCAAGGTGGAGGAAGAGGAAGGCAAGGAAGAGAAGGAGTAGGTCAGGCAACTCCGTGGGGCGTCCTGCGGATCGACCGCGCCTGCAGCACAGACGCATAAATGAAGCTCATCGTCGGACTGGGAAATCCCGGTCGCCAATACGCCGGAACGCGGCACAACGTGGGCTTTCGCGTGGTGGAGCTGCTGGCCCGGCGCTGGCAGTTCGACCCGCCGCGGGAGAAGTTTTCCGGCCTGATGGCCGACGGCCAGTACGCCGGCGAGCGAGTGTGCCTGCTGCAGCCCATGACCTACATGAACCTCAGCGGCAAGAGTGTCGTTGCCGCCGTGGGGTTCTATCAGGTCCCGCTGTCGGACGTCCTGATCGTCTCCGACGACGTCGACTTGCCTCCGGGGCGGCTCCGCCTGCGGGCCAATGGCTCGGCCGGCGGACAGCGCGGCCTCGATGACGTGCTTCGCTGCCTGGGCAGCGATGAGGTCGCGAGATTGCGGATCGGCATCGGCCGGCCGACGCGCGGCGATGTGGCCGACTACGTGCTCTCGCCCTTCTCGGAAGGCGAGCGCGAGCTGATGGAAGAAGCCCTGCCGAGGGCGGCCGATGCCGTGGAATGCTGGATCAGACGCGGCATCCAGGCGGCGATGAACGAGACCAACCGCGACAAGGACAAGGGTCGCGAAAAGAATGTGGATACCGAATTGAAGGAACCAGATCGCAACCGCGATGAAACGAAGTAGCAGTCGCCCGCAAACGCATCATACGCGCGAACGACCGGCGGCATGCATGAAGGAGTAACGAACCGTGAAGAGCTACGAAGGCATGTTTCTATTGGATCCGGCCCTGGCGTCGGACTGGCCGGCCGCCGAGGCCGAGGTGCGGCGCGTGCTGGATCGTGCCGAGGCGAAGGTGCTGGGCCTCAAGAAGTGGGATGAGCGCAAGCTGGCCTATCCGATCCGACGCAGCAAGCGCGGTCTCTACGTCCTGACCTTCTTTGAAGCGGCCCCCGAAAAGATCAGTCCGCTGGAACGCGACTGCCAGCTCTCCGAAAAGATTCTGCGCGTCCTGGTGCTCCGAAAGGATCGCCTCACGCCCGAATACGTCGAGAAGGCCATGACTGCGGCACCACCGCCGAAGACGCCGGTTCGCGGCGACGAATGGGGCGGACCCGGCGGCGGTGGACCGGGCGGACGCGGTCGCTTCACGCCGGGCGGAGATGAGCGTGAGCGAGTACCGACAGCGGTGCCGGAAGCCGAGAGTGAGCTGGCCGAGGTGGGCGCGGCGGGCGGCGATGTCGGTGCTGAGGACTAACTCTGTGTCCGTTTCCGGCGGGCGCGGCCGCGCCGGCAAATCGGTTCGAATGTGAAAGGAGCGCATCGTGGCGAATTTCAACAAGGTCATCCTGGCGGGCAACCTGACGCGCGATCCGCAGCTCTCTTACCTGCCGAGCAACACACCAGTCTGCGAGTTCGGCATGGCGATCAATCGCAAGTGGAAGAGCCAGACCGGCGAACAGCGCGAAGATGTCTGCTATGTGGACATTCGCGCATTCGGCCGCCAGGCGGAAACGCTCAATCAGTACATGACCAAGGGCAAGCCCATCCTGATCGAGGGACAACTGCGACTCGACCAGTGGGAAGGCAAAGACGGCCAGAAGCGTAGCAAGCTCTACGTGGTGGTTGATAACTTCCAGTTTCTCGGCGGCCCCGCAGGCGGCGGCCGAGGACCTGACAGCGGACGAAACGACCGCGGCGCCGGTCGCCCGGCGGCACCAGCGCGTGCCGGTGCAGCCGTGGGCAGCGGCGATTACGACGACGCTCCGCCGATCGACGAAATGCCGCCGATCGACGAACCGCACGGTGGAAAACAGGAGATTCCGTTTTAGCGGACGATCCGTAAGCCGTCACCGACGTGCCTGTGGCCGGCCGGCATGACAACGCAGATCGATGTCACCGCGACGACAACACGTTGACGCGAACGAATTGCAACGAAAGGACGAATGAAAATGAGAGGACCGAAACTCGACAAGAAGACCGATCGCAAGCAGAAGCGCTCGCGCGTGCGTGAGCCATCCAAGTGTCGATTCTGCCGTGAGAAGACGGAGGAAATCGACTACAAGGACCTGGCCACGCTCCAGAAGCTGGTCTCCAGCCAGGGCAAGCACTTTTCCCGCAAGCGAAGCGGGAACTGCGCCACCCATCAGCGTGACTCGCGCCGCGCACTGAAACACGCCCGCTACATCGGGCTCATGCCCTTCTGCGGATAACATCGAGGTGAACCCATGAAGCTGCTCTTACGAAAAGACATTCACAAGCTCGGCCTGTGCGGCGACATCGTCGACGTCACGGACGGTTACGCACGTAACTATCTCCTGCCACATCGGCTGGCCCTGACGCCGACCAAGGCGAATCTCAAAGCCATCGAGGAAGACAAAAAGATCGCCGCGGCGGAACGCGCCCGCATTCGCGAGGTGCTTCTCCAGACGGCCGGCCGGCTCAACGGCGCCGAAGTCACAATCAGCGCCGCCTGCACGCCCGACGGGCACCTGTACGGCTCGGTGGGACCGCGCGAGATCGCGCATGCCCTGATGCAGGAGGGCCACTCGGTCCACGCTGATCAGATCAAGATGTCGCACAACATCAAGGAAGTCGGCGCACAGGAAGTGCCGGTCGTTCTGGCGGACGACATCCGATCGACCGTCAAGGTCTGGGTTGTCGCCGAGAAACGTGCCGGTGAGATGGACGACGAAGCGAGTGAAACGGAGGTCACCGATGCCACCAGCCGCAACGACGCAGACACAGACGCCGTCGCAGGGACGTCCGACGCCGGGCGCGCGAACGCTTGATCCCGTCGCCGGCGGAAAGCTCCCGCCGCAGAATCTCGAGGCCGAGACGGCCCTGCTGGGTGCGATGCTGCTCGACCGCAACGCCGTCGGGTTGGTCCTGCAGATCATCCCGCGGGAGGAGGCCGCGCGCTTCTACCGGCCAGATCACCGCCTTCTCTACGAAACGCTGATCGACGTTTACGACCAGAACAAACCCATCGACATCCATGTCGTTGAAGAAGAGCTGACGCGCCGCGGCATTTATGAAGACGTGGGCGGGCGCGACTATCTCATCGACCTGGTCCAGTCCGTCCCCTCGGCGGCCAATGCCGAGTACTACGCCCGCATCGTCCGCGACAAGGCCCTGCTCCGCGATCTGATTCAATGCACCGGCCGGATCATGCAGTCGGCCTACGATCAGGAAGAAGATGCCACGACGATCCTCGATCAGGCGGAGAAGGAGCTTTTCGCGGTCGCCGAGCAGCGCATCTCGAATCAGGTCGTCCAGATCCGCGAGTTTCTCGATCAGACCATGCAGCAGATCGAGAGCTTCCAGGAAGGGCACCTGACCGGCGTGCCGACTGGCTTTACCGAGTTGGATCACCTGCTCGGCGGCATGCAATTCGGCGACATGATCGTCGTCGCGGCGCGGCCCAGCATGGGCAAGACGGCGCTGGCCCTGTCGATGCTCGACTACATCGGCATCGTTGAAAACCAGCCCTGCGCCTTCTTCTCGATGGAAATGGGTAAGCTGCAGATCGCCCAGCGCATGATCTGTTCACACGCCCAGGTCGACATGCATCGCCTGCGGCACGGCCGCCTCACCGAGCAGGAACGCACCAAGCTCAAGCTCGTCTGCGGCAACATGCGGAACTACAAGATCTTCATCGACGATACGCCGGGCATGAGCGTCATGGAGCTGCGCGCCAAGGCCCGTCGCCTCAAGATGCTGCACGACATTCGCGTCATTTTCGTGGATTATCTCCAGCTCATGTACGATCGGGCCTCCGCCGAAAGCCGTCAGCAGGAGATCGCCGCGATCAGCCGCGGCCTCAAGGCACTGGCCCGCGAGCTGAACATTCCGGTCGTGGCCCTGGCACAGCTCAATCGCCAGGTGGAAGGACGCGAGGGCAACCGCCCGCGCATGAGCGACCTGCGCGAGAGCGGGGCCATCGAGCAGGATGCCGACGTGGTGGCACTTCTGCACCGCGAGGAGTACTACCTCAGCAAGAAGAAGAGCCAGACGCCCGAAGGAATCGAGATGCTCAATCGGATCAAGGGCAAGGCCGAGTTGATCGTGGCCAAGCAGCGAAACGGACCGACGGGCGACGTCGAACTGCACTTCAACCCGCAGTACGCTCGCTTCGACAACGCCGCCCCGTCCTATGTCCACGACGGCGGTTACGAGGGCGGTCACGGCTCCGCGGTTTACGAAGACCCGGGCGAGCCGCCGACCGACGACGAATCGCAGGCCCCCTTCTGATCGTTCGTCGCCCCGCTACCGAAGCGCGAGCATCGGAGAGAAGCGAATCAGATCATCGGCACAACGGCAAAAAGCGAGAACACGCCCGGGGCCGGGTGACCGGCCATGAGCGTGTTCGATTGTCTGCGATCTTATTCGTGGAACGGGTCGGCGATCAGAAGTTGCAGCCCACGATCGGACCGATGATGGTGCCGACCGTTGGCGCCTGGATGCCGAAGATGCTCAGCGGGAACCAGGCAATGTTCAGAAGCTGCTGCGAGACATTCACAAACGGGTTCAGAAGCGTGCAGATAATTCCCATGAAAACCTCCATGTCTAGAGCGGGAGCCGACGATACCCCGCGCCCAGGCACACGCCCGAGCCGCATTGCTACCGTGTGTCAGGGCATCGCCATCGACGCAGCCTGCGTCAGAAGGTGCAACCAAGAACCGGTCCGATGATGTCGCCAACGACCGGCGCTGTAAAGCCGAAGAATGTGAGCGGGAACCACGCGAGGTTCAGGATCGTCTGGGTAAAACAAATCGAGGGTTCGAGGATTAAACAAAGGAGATTCATCCGTCGTTCCTCCAAATCCCGGTTGGGGAAAGATGTTAGTCGTGCGGTCGAGCCCGTGCTCGATCCTACGCACACCGTCTGGACGCGCCGTATCCTATTGATATTTATCGGAGAATCAATGTTTTTCCCGAGAGATAGATCGCTTTATCGCCTGACGACCGAACGCATTACACACCACGGCCCGCTTGTTTACCGTCGGCTCAACTACTGCTAACCTGAGACGCTGAAATAAGTTACCCGTTACCTGAGGGCTTCGCAGATGCACTTACTCGTTACCGGTGGAGCAGGTTATGTCGGCAGCCATGCCGTCCGTGCGCTCGTTTCCGCCGGACATCGGGTCACCGTGCTCGACAATCTCTCCGCCGGACACGCCGCCGCTGTCCACACCGATGCGCGACTGGTCGCGGGCGACCTGCACGACGAAACCTTGCTCGACGACCTGATGACACTGGAGCACTACGACGCGGTGATGCACTTCGCCGCGTTCATCGAAGTCGGTGAGTCGGTCGTCCATCCGCTGAAGTTCTATGAAAACAACCTCGGCAACACGGTCCGCCTGCTCGCCGCGATGCAGCGCCACGATATCCGCCGCATGGTCTTCAGCTCCACCTGCGCCATTTACGGCCTGCCCGAGCGCATGCCCATCACCGAAGACACGCCATCGTCGCCGCAAAGCCCCTACGCTCGGGCAAAACTCGCCGTCGAGTGGGCGATGATGGATTCCGCCGCAGCATGGGGACTGGGCTGCGTAGCCCTGCGTTACTTCAACGCCGCCGGCGCCGTCGCGGACGCCACCATCGGCGAAGACCACGATCCCGAGTCGCACCTGATTCCCAACGTGCTCAAGGTCGCCCTCGGCCAGCGCGAGCACGTAAAAATCTTCGGCACGGACTACCCGACGCCGGATGGCACCTGCGTGCGCGATTACGTCCACGTCGAAGACCTTGCCGATGCCCACCTCCGCTCGCTCGACGCGATCAAGCCCGGCGTCTTCCGCGCGTTCAACGCCGGCACAGGTCACGGGGCGACGGTGCGCCAGGTCGTCGAGGCGGCACGCGAAGTCACCGGTCACCCGATCCCGGTGGTCGAGTCCCCGCGGCGAGCCGGCGACGTGCCGATCCTCTGCGCCGATGCAAGTCGCATCCAAAGCGAACTGGGCTGGCAGCCGCGGTACACAACCCTGAACGAGATCGTCGCCAGCGCCTGGGCATGGCACCGCACGCACCCGAAGGGGTTTAACGATCGCCCGTAGGGCGGGCACATCCTCCTCCACGAAGACCGGTGGGTTGGCATTGCCACCCCAATCAAGCTGAAAAGCACGGCGCGCCCCTGAAAAAAACGGAAAATTGAGAGCAGATGTTCATCGACGGTGGCCCGCAGGGTCGCCGCTGCAGCACGTGGGGGCGCAGCATGAAAACACCTTGATCGGCGCTCGCGCCGAGTACTGCAAAACTACACTTGTCGCTTGCGCTCCGGGCTCGGATCAGTTGTTTGGATCGAGCACGCTCACCACTCGACGCCGAGGATCAGGCAGTTGAGGCCGCTGCCGATGCCGCAGAAGGCGACGCGGTGGCCCTTTTCCAGGAAGCCGCGCTCTTCGGCGATTGACGCGGTGATGGGGAGCGAGACGGTTCCGATGTTGCCGAGAAATTCGTAGGTCTGGAAGTCTTTCTCCGGCGGGATGCCGATCGCCCGCAGCACCATCTCGCGATGCGGGGCGCCGACCTGGTGACAGATCGTTCGATCGATCTGTTCGACACACCAGCCCATCTCCTCGAGAAAGGCCTGCCAGGTCGAAACGCCAAGCGTTACGCCGTGCTCCAGGACGCCGGCGGCATCGGTGACCATCTGCATTGGGGCGGTGGCGGGCATGCCGGTGTCCGGCCCCCAGCGGCAGAGGCGATGATGCCGCGTGTCGCTGCGGATGACGCCGCCGACCAGGGCGTGGCCGTCAGGTGCCAGCGCTTTGTCACACACGACGACGGCGATCGCCCCGCTGCCGCCGGTCATGGTGGCCAGCGAGAGGCGGAAGCTCTCCATGTTTTTCTCGCGCAGCATGCGCTCGATGGTCAGATCGACGATCTGCCGGGCCGACTCGCAGGAGACGATGAGCCCGGCGCGGGCCTGACCCAGCTCAATCGCGTTTGCGATGTGGACGATGGCGTTGATCACGCCCAGACAGGCGTTCGACACGTCATAGATTTCGATGCGGCCGGAGAGACCGAGACCGTCGGCCACGGCGCAGGCCGTCGCGGGCTCAAGGTTGTCGCGGCAGACGCCGGCATAGATGACGATGCCGATGTCGTCGGGCCTGACCGCCGACGCGGCCAGGGCCTTTTGCCCGGCGAGGACGGCACCCTGGGCCATGGTCTGCCCCGGCTTCCAGTAGCGGCGTTCGCGGATGCCGGTGAGGGCTTCGAGTTGGCCGGGTTGAACGCGCAGCTCGCGATAGAGCGGGGCGAGACGCTCCTCGATCTCGCGCGAGGTGACCACCTGCGGCGGAAGTTCGTAACCGATTGTCTCGATGCAGGCGCGCGTGTAACGCATGGACGCTTCTTTCCATGGGGGACGGTGAAGTTCCGCTTCGTCACGGTGACGCTGGAAAGACCCGCTTTTTACAGGGAAATGCGACCGGCGTCGAGATGTTCAGGCGGTCAGGTCGATTCGCACGCGGCCGCCGGCCTCCGTCGAGATACCTGCATCGGCGGCCTGCTCATTTTCGAGCGGCTCATCCTCCGGTCCACTGTCCTGACGACCCTGGCTGCCGAGACCGCCGGAGTCGGTGTGGACTTCGGTATCGTCGGTGTCGGTGCCCTCGACTTCGAGAATGGCATCGGGGCCGCCGGTCAATCCGCGTGCCCGCTGTGCGTCGGCGTTCTTCGCGGCGTCGGCTTCGCGTGCAGCGTCGGCCTGCGCCGTGGGCGACTGGAGGACGGAGGCGATCGGAAGCGGAGGGATGGCGGACACGGTCTTAAAGTACCTATCAAAACGAGGGTGGATCGCCGATTACCTGCGGGCGAGACGCCCATACCACCCATTCTTTTGAAGCTCTAAATCCTGAATTCCTTATCGCGCTGTCGCAACTGAAAGCGGAGCCGGTCGACGATGGCCGAGTGCATCTGGCTGACGCGGCTTTCGGAGAGGTCGAGCGTCAGACCGATTTCCTTCATGGTCATTTCCTCGTAGTAGTAGAGGACGATGATCATTCGCTCGATCGGTGAGAGCCCCTGCTGGATGAGCTGCTTGAGGTCGAGCTTCTGCAGTTCTTGCGGGGGCGTGAGCGATCGGTCGTCCCGCAGGACATCGATCTCGGTCACGTCGCGCGTGGAATCACTCTGATATGCCTTTCGCGAGAGCGAAGTCATCGAGACGGCGTTGGAGTCCTTGTTCATTCGCTCGAACTCGGCCAGCGAGACGCCGATGCGATCGGCGATCTCCTTCTCGGTGGGCACGCGACCCAGCTCGCTCTGCAGTTCCTTGGTGGCGGCCTGGATCTTCTGCGAGCGATTGCGCACCAGGCGCGGCACCCAGTCCATCGAGCGAAGCTCGTCGAGTATCGCCCCGCGCACGCGCGGTGAGCAATAGGTCTCGAACTTGACGCCGCGCTCGAGGTCGTAGGCCTCGATGGCATCGATCATTCCGAACATGCCCGCCGAGATGAGGTCGTCCAGTTCGACCTCGGTCGGCAGTTTCGCGTGGATGCGCTCTGCGTTGTACCGCACGATGTGAACGTACTGCTGAATCAGGTGATTTCGCAGTTCGTTGGTCGGGTTCTGCTTGTAATTTCGCCAGACTTCCTGAATGTCCGTCTCGATCGCGAGCATTCGCCGTTCTCCTGATCCGTCTTATTGAGGTTGCGCGCCGGCAGTCGTCGTGCCGGGCTCGTTCGTGGTGTCGGATGACGCGGCGTCGTCACCCATTGACCGATCCAACTGGTCGCGGACGACCTGCAGCCCGATCCAGCCGACGAGAGCGCCGAGCATGAAGCCCAGCGGCAAGCCGGCAAGAGCACGGAGGATGATCCGCTCAACGGGATTGCCGGCGGCCAAGCCGCCGACGACCATCGCGCTGAAGATCAGCAAGCCGCAACAGGAACCACAAAGTCGTGCCAAAATCCCACCGTCCCGAAGGTCGATTCTCGGTCGTCACCACGATTGGCATCGGCGGAAGTGCGGAAGCGGTTCAGTAGAAAAGACCGAGGACGCGGCCGAAAAAGCTGGGCCGATCGGGCCTGTCGGGCGACGGACTGTCGACCCGCCGCGCCAATGCTGCTATGCAGGCCGCCGCCGGGCAGCGCGGATAGGCCAGCACGAACGGGGTGCGTTGCCGCACGGCCCGGGCGACGTGTTGATCGCGCAAGATATGCCCACGGGATTCGAGCGACAGCCCGAGGAATCGCTCAGCGACCGCGGCAATGCGATCGGCCACGAGCTGGGCCTCGCGGATGGATGCCGCCTGGTTGACGACCAGGCCGAGGGAAGGGAGGTGGCCCGAGTGGGCGAGGACTTTGACCAGGGCATAGGCATCGGTCAGCGCGGTCGGTTCGGGCGTGGTGACCAGGAGCAGCTCGTCGGCAGCCTGGGCGAAGGCGGCTACATTTCGTGAGATGCCGGCGCCGCAGTCGAGGAGGATAAAATCGGTTTGACGTTCGAGCCGGGCGAGTTGATCGACGAGCCGCTCTCTTTCGAAAGTGTCCAGATCCGCCGCGGAGGATAAGCCGGAGGCGCCGCGGATAAATCGCGGGCCTGAATCCAGCGTAATCGTAACTTCATCGATGGTGCGCTTGCCTCGAATGACATGGGACAGGTCGTAAGGCGCGGGGGCATCGAGCAGGAGATCGGCATTGGCCGTGCCGAGGTCGGCATCCACCAGGACCACGCTGCGGCCGGCATGGGCGAGAGCAATCGCAAGATTCACGGCGATGTTTGTCTTGCCGACGCCGCCCTTGCCGCTGGCGATCGCGATGATCTTCGCCGTGCGGGAGAAGCCGGCCGGGCGAGCAGCGGCCACGGGACGCGCTTCGGGGCGGGGCAACGGCGCTGTCGCCACCGCAGGGCGGGCGTTCATCAGATCGCGAAGGCGCGAGGCCTGATCTGCCGGCATGACACTCATTTGGGCGTCCCTTCCCGGGCCGGCTCGCGGTCCGTCGCGTCCGCACGAGCTTCGGAGATGACCAGCCGTGGACCGCCGGTCACTTCTCCGCCGAGAATCAACTCCGCCACGCGGCGGGCACTGCCGATCTCGATGTCATCCGGCACGGACTGTCCCATCGTGAGGTACGAGAGCCGCATGTCGAAGGATCGCAGGACATTGAGAATCACGCCGAAGCCAACCGCCTCGTCGAGCTTGGTGAAAATGAGCTGTCGTGCGCCCAGCGTGCCGAATTTTTCGATCGCCTCGCGCAGGGCCGCCTCTCGCGCGGTGGTTGACAGAACGAGATGCACCTGATCGGGCCGGGCCGCGTCGAGGAAGTCCTTCAATTCCGAGATGCGCGGATCATCCTTCTGACTGCGGCCGGCGGTGTCGATGAGAATCAGGTCTACGCCGGACAGCCGCTCGATCGCCGCGACCATCTCCTCCGGTGTGACGACCGGGTGGATGGGAATCTGCAGGATTTGCGCGTAGGTCTTGAGCTGTTCGACCGCGGCAATGCGGTAGCTGTCGATGGTGATCAGCCCGACGCTGCGGCCTTCGCGGAGCTTCATGTGGGCAGCCAGCTTGGCCAGGGTCGTGGTCTTGCCGACGCCTGTGGGGCCGACGAGGGCGACGATGGTGGGTCGGTCTTCGGCGACCAGTTCGAGCGGCGCGGCGACCGGGAGCATCTCACTGATGTAGCGGACGAGTTCATCGCGGATCGGCGTCGTCTCAGCGGAAACATCATCGGAAGCAGCCGGCGCGGCATCCTGCGATCGCCGGCGGACGCGATCGAGTATCTCGCGGACGATGGACTCTGCGACTTCGTGGCTGATGAGCTGGGAGTAGGAATCAAGCAGCTCGGCCGGGACATCGTGCGTGCGCGACGGCTCGACGTGGCTAAGGAGATCACGCACCATCGCGCGGATGGCGGTGAGTTCCTCGCGCACACCGTCCGTCGGCAGGCGCATTGTGCTGTCGACCGCGGACGGCGGCGCGGTATCCGGAGGCGGCGAGGTCTCGGCGCTCGCGCCGCGGCGATCTCGCGCCGCCATGCGGGCATCGATCACGCGCGGATCGGCCGTTGCGGTGATCTCGACGAAGTTTCGCGCGCCGATCCCCATCACACCGCCGCGTCGAACCGTGCGTGTGTGGAGGATCATGGCTTCGCGGCCGAGGTCACGTTTGACCTTTTGCAGGGCGTCCGTCATCGTTCGAGCTTGAAACGTCTTGAGTTCCATCGATCACCTGAGTCGAGTTTGCGGTATTCTTCTCACACTGTCCGGCTGCATCGATTTTTTTCGATCCTCGCTGCGCGCTCCCTTGCCTTTGTCTCATGCAACCGTTGAAAGCACGGCCTGCGGCTCGGACTTCGTCGGCGGCGCTTCCGGCTCCGCGCCCAGCGAAATCATGCCGTGGGTTCGCACGCTGACGCCGCGAACGATCTCGCCGTAGCCCAGCACGGCCACGGTCGGCAAAGCGACTTCCACAAGTCGCCGCACCCACGGGCGCACCTGCGGTGAAGCGAAGATGACCGGCGCCTTGCCGGTGGTTCTTGTCGCGGCGGTTTCGATTTCGTTTCGGATGGCGGCCACGATCCGATTGGCGACGGCCGGCGGAACGGCGAGATACGAACCTCGCTCGGTGCGTTCGACATGCGAATTGATCAGGTCTTCGAGCGCGGGATCCAGCGTTACGCCGTGAATGGTATTCTCTGCATCGCGATACTGTTCGCAGATCGTGCGGGCCAGGGCGCTGCGGACGTATTCGGTCAGCACTTCGGGGTCTTTCGTGCGCGGCGCCCAGTCGCCCAGTGTTTCCAGAATCGTTTCCAGATCGCGAACCGGGACGCGCTCGCGCAGCAGATTCTGGAGCACGGACTGAAGCTCGCCCATCTTAATCAGGTCGGGAACGATCTCCTCGACGGTCTTCGGGCTGCGTTCCTTGAGATTTTCCAGCAGGCGGGCGAGGTCTTGGCGGGTGAGCAGCTCGGCGGCATGCTTGCGAATCAGCTCGGTCAGATGCGTCGCCAGCACGCTCGTCGGCTCCACGACCGTGTAGTTGCGATGCTCCGCTGTACCGCGGTCCTCCTCGCTGATCCACACGGCCGGCAGACCGAAGGCCGGTTCGCGCGTTTCGATTCCGTGGATCGGCTCGGCGGCCGCGCCGCTGTCGATGGCCAGCAGTCGACCGGGCACCAGGTCTCCCCGTGCGATCACTGCGCCGCGCAACTTGAGGGCGTATTGATTCGGTTCGAGCTGCACGTTGTCCCGTATACGAATCGGCGGAACGATCAGCCCCATCTCGGTGGCGATCTGTCGGCGGATGTTGGTGATGCGATCGAGCAGGTCGCCGCCCTGTTTTCGATCGACCATGCGCACGAGGCCGTAACCGACTTCGAGTTCGAGGGCGTCCACGGCGAGGCAGGTCTCGATCTTCTCGGGTTCCTTCGGCTTGACGGCCTTGGCCTTCTGGGCGGCCTTGTCGTCGCGGCGAAGCTTTCCAAAGAGCAGGTAGCCAAGCCCGCCGATGCCCATGGCCATCATCGAAAGCGGCACGGTCGGCAGGGGCGTGAGCATCAGAATGAAAAGGAAACCCGATGCGAGGAGCATGGAGATCGGTCGCGAGGTCATCTGGGCGATCAGCTCTTCGCCCATGTTGGTCTTCGCGGTGGAGCGGGTGACGATCATGCCGGCGGCGATGGAGACGAGAAAGGCAGGAATTTGCGCGGCCAGGCCGTCGCCGATGCTCAGCTTGGTGAAGACCTCGAGGCACTGCATGATGGGCAGGTCTTTCTCGACGATGCCGACGTACAGTCCGCCGAGGACGTTGATCAGCGTGATCACCACTCCGGCGATGGCGTCGCCGCGGACGAACTTGCTGGCACCGTCCATGGCGCCGTAGAAATCCGCCTCGCGGGTGATGTTCTCGCGCCGGCGGCGGGCTTCTTCTTCGTTGATCAGACCCGCGGACAGGTCGGCGTCGATGGCCATCTGCTTGCCGGGCATGGCGTCGAGGGTGAACCGGGCGGCGACTTCGGCAATGCGCGTGGCGCCCTTGGTGATGACGACGAACTGAATAACCGTGATGATGAGGAAGATGATGACGCCGACGGCCAGCGAGCCAGCGGCGACGAAGGCAGAGAACTCCTCGATGACGCGGCCGGCGGCGGCGGTGGTTCCGTCGGCATTGGTGAGAATCAGACGGGTGGTGGCGGTGTTGAGCACGAGCCGCAGCAGGGTCAGCGAGAGCAGCAGCGATGGGAAGGACGAGAACTCCAGCGGGCCGTTCATGTACATGACGGTGAGCAGGACGACGGCGCTGAGGGTGATGTTGGCGATCAGCAGGACATCGAGCACCGGCGTCGGCAGCGGGATGAGAATGACCAGGATGAGGGTCATCGCGGCGACCGGGAACACGAGTCCGCGGTGCTGCTGCACGGCCTGGGCGGCCTTCAGAAGCGGGGATGTCGTCGATGCGGCTGCTGCCATTTCGTTCCGTTACTCGCCGGGGCGTACCGGCGGTCTTCGAGTTCTCATGCGGCCGGCGCGCGGCGGACCTTACTTGCGCGGCCGGTCAGTTCGTACACATAGGCCAGGATTTCAGCGATCGCCTTGTAAAATTGCTCAGGGATTTCCTGTCCGACTTCGACGGTTTTGAAAAGCGCCTGGGCCAGTGGTTTTCGTTCGACGATCGGGATGCCGTGCGCGACGGCAATCTCACGAATCTTCGCGGCGAGGTAATCCTGTCCCTTGGCGAGCACGCGCGGGGCGCTCATCGATTCGGCGTCGTACTTGATGGCGATGGCCAGCTCGGTCGGGTTGGTCACGACCACGTCGGCCTGCGGGACGTTCTTGCGAATGTGCTGGAGGGCGGCGGCGAGCTGCATGCGGCGGCGGCGCTGCTTGATAATCGGATCGCCCTCCATGCGGCGCATTTCCTCCTTGACCTCTTCCTTTGTCATTTTCAGATCGTGTTCGTGGCGGTAGCGCTGCCAGACGTAGTCGATGATCGCGATGACCAGGAGCACCAGGGCCATCATCAGGCCGATTTCGTAGATCACCTGCGTGATGATCACCAGCTGCTGCCATCCGCCGGCGTCCATGGCGATGAAGATTTTGTCCATCCGGCTGCGGACGGCGATGTACCCCACCAGACTGATGAAGGTCAGCTTGGCAAGGTTCATGGCCAACTGCACGAGCGTGCGCATGGTGAAGAGTCGCTTGACGCCATTGATGGGGTTGATCTTGTTGAGATTCGGCGTGAGCGGCTCGCCGGTGAGGAGGAATCCGACCTGCACGAGGTGCGAGGCGAGCGCGAGCAGGACCAGTCCCAGCATCACCGGTCCTGCCGCGGTGAGGATAGCCAAGACGACCGACCACATGAGGGGGGCTACGTCGATGCGCGTGGCTTCCTCATGAGTCGAGACGGTCGCGAAGCGCTGAATGGTCTCGATCAGCGACTTGAGCATGTTCGGTCCGAACATGCGCAGGCAGGCCATCCCACCAAGCAGCAGGAGCGCGGAGGAAAGGTCCTGGCTTCGGGCCACCTGCCCTTTTCGCCGGGCCTCTTCCCGGCGGCGCGGCGTCGGGGCTTCCGTTTTTTCGCCGGCGTCACCCTGCATCGATCACCTGTCGGGAAAGCTGCTGCATCAACGCGCCAAGATCATCGAAGCGGTCGTAGAGTTCACGGGCGACCACGCCGTCGGCATGGGCCAGCGTGACGGCGACCATCAGCAGACCGGTGCAGATCTTGAGACTGAAACCCACGGAGAAGATGTTGAGTTGCGGCATGGTCTTCGTGAGAAAGCCCATGATGAGCGAAGTCAGCAACAGGGCGAGCACGGCCGGACCGGCCAGCCGCAGGGCCGCCTCAAAGATGCTTCGCGTGACGGCCATGACGAAATCACCCAGGGCCGCGCCGCCGACCAGCATCATCGGCGGCACCTGTCGAAAGCTGCCGAGCACGGCTTCGACCGCCGCCAGGTGACCACGCAGGGCGAAGAAGAGCACCATCACCGAGAAGAACCAGATCTGATCGACCACCGTCGTCTCTTCGTCGAAGAGCGGGTTGTAGACCTGTCCGAGAGAAAGTCCGGCCTGATGGCTGACGACCTGCCCTGCAATTTGTGCGGCGAAGAAGACTGCACCTACGGCAAGCCCGAGGATTTCTCCGAGGACGAACTCCCCTACCATGCCGGTCAGCGCCTGCCCGAGCGAAAGTTCACCGGGGAGCAGTGGCGCGACGGCGGGAAAGATCATGAGTGAGAGGATGACGACGAGACCGGCGACATAGACACGCGGAATCTGGCTGCTGGCGAAGATGGGGATGGCCAGGGCCATTCCCGCAATTCGTGCCAGCACGAGGGCGAAGTTCGGCAGCAGCAATTCAAAACGCAGCAGTTCCACGTGTGACCTGTAGTTTCCGTGATGGCGACTTTCGCTTCACCCTCAATGCGTCAATCCGTTGTCGACTATGGAAGCCCGATGCCGTGGCCCCAGAGGCGCTGCGTGTACTCGACGAGGCGCGTCGCGAGCCAGGGGATGAAGAAGGCCGAAGCCAGCCCCATGGCCACGATCTTGGGAACGAAGCTGAGGGTCTGTTCCTGGAGCTGGGTCACCGCCTGGAAGACGCTGATGCACAGTCCCACGATCATTCCGATGGCCATGATCGGCCCCGCGAGAATGAGGGCCAGAAAGAGAGCGTCGTAACTCAGATCGATCGCCGCACCGGGAGTCACCGCACACCTCCGACATGCCGCCTCGATCGGGCGGCGCAAGCACTCACGCCGTCCCAAAGCTGCTGAGGAGTGATCCGACCACCAGTCCCCAGCCGTCCGCGAGGACGAACAACATCAGTTTGAACGGCAGCGAGATCAGAACGGGCGGGAGCATCATCATGCCCATGCTGATGAGGATCGACGCGATAACCATGTCGATGACCAGAAAGGGCAGATAGATTCGAAAGCCCATGACGAAGCTGGTCTTTAGCTCGCTGAGCACAAATGCCGGTACGAGCGCGGCCAGGTGAACTTCGTCCTGTTGAAGTTCCTGGTCCTCGGCCACCGGCCCACCGGCGTACTCCTGAAACAGGTAGACGTTCTCCTCGCTTTCAGCGGTTTCGATCTGGCGGAACATGAACTCGCGTAGCGGGCGAGCGCCGCGCTCGAAGGCCTCCGCCTGACTCAGACGGCCGTCGAGATAGGGATCGACGGCCTCGGTCTTCATCTGGTGCCAGGTGGGCGCCATGACCAGCATGGTCATGATGACGGCGAGGCCGACGAGCACCTGCCCCGGCGGAAGCTGCTGGGTGCCGATCGCCTGTCGCAGAAGCGCGAGCACGACCACGATCCGCGTGAAGCTGGTCATCATGATCAGGATGGACGGGGCGATCGAAAGGACCGTCAGCAGGACGAGGATGCGCAACGATGCCGTCACACCCCGGGCATCGGTGGCCGGCGGCGCGACGGCGCTCATGTCGGGAATGCCGATGGGGTTATCGAAGACCGGCAACGCATCGGCCTGTGCGTACGCCGTCCTCGTCACGCCGAAGAGCGCGAACATGGCGAGTAGCGCAGCAACGAATGCCACGCGTCGCGGCTGATGATGTCGAATGAACCTTTGCAAAACGCGCAACTCCTTTGCGCTCCTGCCCGGTTCCACCGGGCGACTTTTCGTCGCGACCTCCCGGTCAGGCCGGGGTAGATCGACTCGTGCCGGCCGATAGCTGCTGCAATCGGTCGAGCACGTCGCGCAGGTTGTCGGCGGTGGCGGCCGCGCGGCCGGGAAGGATGGTCTCGTCAGCCCGATCCGACTGCTTCGGAGAAATCGCTTCCGCGGCGACTTCGCGATGCGTGAATGCGGTCAGTGCGGACGTAAACGAACCCGGCGCGCTGCGCTGCGACGTCGTGATGAGGTTCGACACTTCCTCGGGGTCTTCAATGGACGCACAGGCGCTGATGCGTTCCGGCGTCACACCGAGCAGCACCACGCGCTGCCCCACGCGGACCAGACACAAACTCTGCTTGTTGGAGAGATAATGCCGGGCGAGCACGCGAATGCCGGCTTCGCCGGTGGAGCGCGGTCCGCCAGCGTTCCAACGTCGAAAGAGCATCGCCAACAGCCCGATGGTCCCGAGCACGGCCATCAGCGGCCAGAGCATTTGAGCGTAACCACCCGTGCCGAATCCGGCGTCAACGCTGCGTGCCTGCGCGGCAGACGATTCGCGCGTGCCGCGGCGGCGAACCAGCTTGCCACCGGCTGCATTTTCATTGTCCGCTGCTGCGGCACCTGAAACATCGCTGTGGACCGACGGTTCATCGCCGGCGTTCTGTCGCATCCATGCAGTGACGGCGTTCGAATCGGTACCTGCATGCTGAGAAGCAATCGACACCGGATGATTCGGCTGCACCATCACGACTGACTCCGGCGGGTCGGCCTGCGCTGCCGTCAGAAGGACGAGGGGGAGCATGGCTGCGACCACGACCGATCGCGCCGGGATGCATCGCGGATGATGAAGCGATTGTCGTGCCGAATGCATGGACTAGGCCTCCGCCGCTTCCTGTCCGGCGACGATCTCACTGACGCGGACGCAGAAGTTGTCGTTGAGGACCAGCACTTCGCCGCGGGCGACGAGTCGATCGTTGACGAAAACATCCACCGGATCGCCGGCGAGTTTTTCCAGCTCCACGACGGAGCCCTCGCCGAGCTTGAGCACGTCTTCGATGAGCATCACGGCGCGACCCAGCTCAATTTTGACATCGAGTTCCACATCGTTGAGCAGGTCGATCCCCTTCTCGGCCGACGCAGGGGTGGATGCGAATTCGGGAAGCTCAATCTGCTTCGATCCATCAGGCGCGGCAGCGGATTGTGTTGCCGTGGTGGACTGCAGCGCGACAGTATCCGCGCCGGATGAAGGAATGGAGGAGTCCGAGGAGGTCGAAGCGCCTTCCGGCGCTTGCGCCGGGGCAGCCGTATCAGCGGGCTGCGGGACAGCGGGTTCGGATGTGTTGGGATTTTCGCCGGACATTCGGTCCTACCTTCCGTGGCAGCGAGCGGCCTCCATGCCGATCCGAGACGCGTTGTCAGAATGCGCCGACCGATCGCGGCGTCGCCGCGCGGTGCGAGCGGCGCCTTTTCTCAGTAGCCCGTCGGCATCGGCATGCACTCGGGGATCAGCACCTGTTCGATCAGACTGTCGTCACCCAGCAGGCCGCCGAGTTCGTGGCGGATCTGCCGCTTGAGGGTTTCCAGACCCGGCTCGGCCAGGTGTCGTTCTTCGGCGCTGCGGATGACGCGGCTGATGGCATCTTCGACGGTGCTTTTTCGTCCTTCCATGAACTCCTGCACCTTCGCCTGATTCAAGTGATGCACGCGCGTGACTACTTTTACGTTGTAGAGCATCGCCTTGGGACCGTTGCTGTTGAGCACGCGGACCTTGGCGACGGAAATCTCCTGACTTTCTTCCCAGGGCTTGGTTGTCGGAATGAGGCCGCGCTCCATCCCCACGGTGGGATCCGGATCGCTGCCGAGCAGCTTCATGCCAAAGAAGACCGCCAGCCCTTCAACGACCATGATGCCGCCGACCACGCCAACGATGCCCATTTTCAGTTTCTTGCCGGGCGGCGTGGGAGTATCCGCCGCTCCTGAGGATGGATTGGACGACGGTGTCGGTCCCTTGACCTCCGGGGCTGGTTCCTGCTTGGGGGGTTCGTTGGCCATGGTTGCGTCCTGCATGCGCGCGTTCACGGTGCCGATACGGCGATCCGCACGACGCGCAATTCATAGACTCTTATCGGTCGATTTCTGCGCGGAATCCAAACTCGATCGCACGAACGACCCATGAATCATGATGTGGTCAGTATGCGACGCGCAAGAGCTGCCGATCGTGCGCCCTCAGAAGATGCGCGGTCCGAATCCGCGAGCAATATCTGCGCGATGCCGGCGCCTGCATACCGTGCTAAGTGGCGAACACGCGAAGTCTGCGCCCGTACTCCACAGCGCGACGAACGACTTCATCCACACTCTCGCGAACGATCAGATGCTCGCCGTTGGTCAGCGTGATAATCGTGTCCGGTGTTGCCTCGATGAACTTGATCAACTCAGCGTTCACCACCACCTGTTCGCCACGAAGGCGGGTCACGACGATCATGACGCAGTCCTCATCGCCGGGCCGTCACGTTTATCTACCCGGCGTCCGAACGATCGACTTACCGCCGGGCCAGCAGGAGCAGTTCCTGTAGAAGCTGGTCGGAGGTGGAAATCACGCGGCCGGCCGCCGAAAAGGCGGTCGTCGACGTAATGAGGTTGATGAACTCGCGGGATAGGTCGACGTTGGACAGTTCGAGGGCGCCCGCGGTGATGCTGCCGGCTCCAAGACTCTGCGGGGCGGAGATCCTCGCCTCACCGCTGTTGGGACCGACGAAGTAGATGTTGTTCGAGCGGGCAAGAAGACCCGACGGGTTGGCGAAGGTCGCGAGGGCGAGCTGCCCGAGCACCTGGTTGAGACCGTTCGTGAAGGTGCCGCTGATCACGCCATCCTGTGCGATGCTGAAGTCGATGAGCGTTCCGGTCGCCAAACCGTCCTGAAAGCTCATGACCATCGTTGATTCACGGGCACTGAGTCCGTTGAGCCGTGAGAAATCGAGCAGCACGCTCATCGGGTCCGTCGCGCCGCTTCCAACGCGATTGAGAACGACTCCGCCGTCCTGTGCGCTGACAAACTGCCCGTTCGCATCGAAGGTGATGGTTCCGGTGCCGATGTCGAAGGCCAGATCGGTGTCGTCAGCTGCGGTCGCATAGAATCGCCAGACGCTGCTGCCGGTGTTACGTTCCTCCAGCACCATGGTCACGTTGACGCTGATCGGTGTGCCGAGGGAGTCATAAGTGATGAAGGTGGTCGTCGTGCTCTCCCCGTTGGCGGCCTGCGTTTCGGAGAAGGTAAAAGGTATCTGCGTTGCTCCGCTGCTCACGAGCGCGCCGGACTGAATGCTGATCGCGTTGGCCGTGCCGGCATTGCTGCGGATTTCAAGTCGGCCGTCGCCGGTCACGGTGACCCCGGGAGAGCCGGCGACACCGACCGTGGTGTCAATGCCGGTGACCTCGTCCATCCAGGCAAGGAAGTCACCGACGGTCGTTCCCGTGGTCCCGACGATGAAGGTTTCGGCGGGGACATCTCTTCCGCCACGACGGATGCCGTTGACCGTGATGGTGTCACCGTTCGCCAGCATCGGCGCGCCGCCGGGATTCTTGACGTCCGTCAGTGCCGTCGCGGAGGTGATGGGCATGTCAGCGGCGTCATGAAGTACCTGCGACTGGAGAATATTTCCCTGCGTGGCGACCACGCCTGTGGAGTTCAGCGTACCATCGAGCATGACGCGCTCGGTGGCGCGTGCCGTGGTCAGGGTGCCGACAGGTATGGACAGGTCCGCCAATGCGCCGGGAACGATCTCAAAGTTTGAATTGACGCGATAGCCCTGGACGAAAAAACCGTCCTGGGTGATGAGCCGATTGTCGGCGCTGAGCGTGAAGGCGCCGTCCCGGGTGAAGACGCTTTCGTTCTCCGCAGTTCGCAGGACAAAGAAGCCGTTGCCCTCGATGGCCAGATCGCTCTGGACACCGGTGGTCTCGACGGAGCCCGCGGTGAAGAACCGCTGAATCGAGCCGACGCCCGAGCCGAGGCCAACCTGCATGGGGTTGGTGCCTCCCTGAAAAGTGGTCGGCCTAGACCCGCCGGAGAGCGTACGCGCGAACTGCGACTGGAAGAGGGTGCGCGACCCCTTGAACGCAGTCGTATTAATATTGGAGATATTGTCGCCGATCACATCCAGTCGAAACTGGCTGCTGTTGAGTCCTGAGAGTCCCGTGTAGAGTGCGGATGTCAATCCCATGTCAGTTACCTCGCTGGCGAGAGGTCCGTACGACCCGTTGTTTCATTGTGCCGGCTGCGAGCTGCTCGCCGGTGAATTTCTGATCCTCACATTCCCAGATTGATCGAGGGCGAGAAGAGTCGGCTCAGCACCACGCCGGCATTGTCGATGGCCTGGGTGGTCTTGAGCGCCCAGTCATCCGCCTGAATGCGGCGGGCCGCGGCATCTGCGACCGGCGCGGTTTCATCGTCCGGCAACTCGTTGTCTTCCGGTGCGGTCTCCTCGGCTTCCGTCTCATCCTCATCATCCTGACCCGTCGGAATCGGTCCGAGTCCGATCCGCTCGCGAATCTCCGGTGGCAGGTTTTCGACAAGCGTGACGAGTTCCACGCGATTGGCGGGGAGCGACTGGCCGTTGTGGAGTTCGAGCGTTGCCTCGCCCTTGGCGTTGTACTGTACGCCGATGACCACGCCTTCGATCTCGACCGGATTTCCGGCGGCACTTCGCATCGTGCCGTAGACGTAGTGCCCCATCAGACCGGCGGTGCTGCCGAAGCGCTGCTCACCGGCAAGTGTCAGGAGCGTCTTGTTTAGCGTCGTGGACTGCTCCATCTGGCGGATCGTCGCCATCTGGCTGAGAAGCTGCTGATTGTCGGCCGGCTTGAGCGGGTCCTGGTTCCGCAATTCGGCGATCAGCAGGCCGAAGAAATCTTCGCTGCTCAGGTCGCCGAAGCCGCGCGTCGTCGTGCGCTGCGCGCCCAGACTCGTACCGACGGGTGTGATGGTGTTTGTATCCATCCGTTTGACTCCCTGCTATCTTTCCTCAGCCCATCCTCTGACCGCAACCGCGATGTCCTCAGGCCACGAGGTCCAGCCAGCTCGTCTGCGAATCGTGGACCTCTTCGAGTTCCTGCCAGGTCGATGCATCCGTGCTCGTCGCCACATCGGTCGCCGCGCCATTCGGTAGATTTTGATGACCGCGTGCATCGTCCTGCGACGCCGTGCCGGATCGATCGTGCCCGGTCATGCCGGTTCCGTTGTCGGTCTGTCCCGATCGACCGTCCGCCTGACCTTGCGGTCCGCGGTGGGCATCGTGACTGTTCTGCGAGGCAGATTCACCGGTCGAAGGCGACTGGACGATGACGTCCGATCGATCGACGCGAATGCCGTGGTGGGCGAGCGCCTCTCGAAGCTCCGGCAGGCGGTTTTCAATCAATCTGGCAACGGCGTGTGATTCGGCACTGACGCGCAGACTCATCGCCTGCTGGTGCATGCGAATCTCCAACCGCAGATGTCCAAGTTCCGGCGGATCAAGCTGCAAGGTCACTTGCTGTCGTCCCTGCGAACTGGAAGCGCTGAGCACTTTCGCTGCCGCGCCGACTACGTCGGTCGTCGTCTCGCTGACGGTCAGCAGACGCTCGACGGTCGTGGATGGCGTCGTTGGATTCGACATCACGCCGCGCTCGATTCCTGTTATGGTCGGAACGGTTGTCGCGGATACCTGCACCGATTCAGTGCCGGTGTTGGCCGTGGCCGCGGATACTTCCGAGGCGCCGGAGACAAGAAATCGGCCGAGTGACGCCGCTCCGGCATCGCCTTGACCGCCGCGGATGTCAATCCGGATCGGGGTCGATCGCGTGTTGGCTGTCGTCGCCGATTCACGTCCCTCCGCGCGTGGCGGTGTATCGGTTTGCGGCACGCGGCGAGCCGATGTCTTCGACGACAATCGCGGATCCTGGGCCGGCGATTCCTGTGGCTCCGCCGCTGCACCCTCCGCTGCACGCGACAGCTTCAGTCGGGGTGTCGACGATCTGACGACGTTCTCCGTTACCGGTTGCAGTGCAGGGATCGAGTCGGGCGTCGATGCAATGGGTCGGTTGAGGATGCCAGGCGCTGCCTCGTGTTTCACGGGCGTCGGGGATTCCGAACGCTGCGGAACGTTTTCGGAGTCGACACGCGGTACGGGTGTCGGTGTACGCTGCTCACCGGTGTCTGTGCGCGGTTGCTGCGGACCGGCGGGATCGACCTTCGCCTCCTGCACTGGCGGTCGAAACGAAGCAGAGGAGGGATGAGGCCTGGCAACGTGTTGCTCCGTCGCCGGCGGAGATTCACTTCGCACAGGAACAGTATCCGACGCCACCGGGTTCTGGTTCTCAGTCGGTTGCGCGGACGAATCCACGAGCGGTGCGACGATCGCGGCATCGACCTGCGGAATGTTTTCCAGAACGACCGGTACGACGATGTTCGTCGAGACATCGGTGACCGGCTGCTGTGTCGTCGGATCCACCGGAGCGGCGGGCTGCGGCGCAATCGGATCCTTGATCTCGGGCTTGAGCTTCGCCTCTGATTCTGTAGAAGCACCTTTACCCGCGGGCTGCGGGGAGCCCGCCTTCTGCGGCGTCGCGGAAGTGTTGCCGGTTGCGGGCGTTTTTGTATCGCTCGCACGGAGGCGGTTCGGCTGTAAGAGCGCCTTGAAATCGCCGCCGCTATCCGCGGGGACGGCCGGTCGCGTAGCGGCGCGCGGCGCGGGCGCCGGCGCAGGCAGCGCTGCGAGAACCCTGGATGACATCAAACGGACTCCTGACTCGGCTAGTTGCCTGCGGCCAGGACCTCCGCCTGCGTCGCATCGCGGTCATGCATTTTCTCCAGAATGCGTCCGATCCACAGACGCTCGTCATTCTTCCTGCACTCGCCCACGATCTTGCGGGCCTTTCGTGGCTCCATGGTCATCAGGATGCGGACGACGTCGGCTTCATCCTTGAGGCGAAGGATTTCCTTGGCATCCTTCGGCTTGAGCTCGGAAAGGATCTCCAGCTCCTTGGCAAAGCCGCTGTCACCGGCCTCCCGTGACCGGCGATCCAGCTCTTCCTGATACCGTCGCTGACGGGCTTCGAAGTTCTCCTTCGCCTGCACAAAGGCCAGTTGTTGACGCTCCAGCAGGTCCCACGCGTTCTGAATCTCCCGTCGGCGGCGATCAAGTTCGGTTCGCGCCACTTCGTCGGCGGTTTTTCGCTCCGCGGCCACTGCTTCCGACTCACCGCCCGGTGCTCGTGCATCCGCGGACGGCGGCGGCGATTCGGGATCGGGCTCGTTGCCTTGCAGAACGGCGAATGCCCGACGCAGCCGATCCGGCTCGAGCCATCCCCTGCTCCAGGCAAGGGTGACGACGCCGGCGAGCGTCGCCATGTTGATCATCGACACAACCGCGATCACCGTTGAGAGACGTTTCACGGATTCTCACCTTTTGCAGTCAGCGCCGTGTGTGCAAAGCGCGTGACACTCATCTCGTCCAGTTCGTGCTGTTCTTTCCGCTGAACTTGCGCGACGAACGCCGAATATTGCCGATCCTTCAGCGTTTCGAGCGTCTTCGTTTCCTTGCGCGATTCTGTCAGCGCGGCGCGCTCTTGCGCCAGAATTGCGCGCTGACCCGCAATTTCCGCGTCGGTCTGCAACACGCCCTGTCGAAGGCGAATGAGCCAGTGCCTTGCGAGTTTGATCGTATCGACATCAAGAAGCTCATCGGTCAGTGATGCGCGCACGGCCGAGGTCTGCTCGGAAATCTGCCGCTCCAGCCGCTCGTGACGCCGCTCCAGTTCGAGAATCTGCCGCAGGCGCGATGCCACCGCACGCCGCGCCGCTTGCTCTTTCTGAGCACGAAGCTTGAGCAACGTCTCGAAGCGAAAATGAAATCGTCCTGCCATTGTGTTCCTATCCGCTGCAAGTACCGTGCCGGTTCATCATCGTTTGACCGCCGTTGCGGCGCGCGCGGCCGGTGCGGCTGATTTCTCCGCATCTTCAATCTGCGCCGCCAGCGCAAGCAGTGCCTCGCGCGATGCTGCGAAACCCGCTTCTTCGTCGATCGATTGCCGCAGGAACGCCTCCACCGCCGGGCGCATGCGGATGGTCACGTCGTATTCCGGGTTCGTCCCCGCGGCATAGGCGCCGATGCTTACCAGGTCCTCGATCTCCGACCAGACCGCGAGCAATCTTCGCACGCGGGCGGCAGCCGCAAGATGGGCCGAGTCGGCCAGGTCAGGCATTACGCGGCTGATGCTGTCGAGCACGCTCACCGCCGGATACTGCCCGCGCGAAGCGAGTCGGCGCGAGAGCCAGATGTGACCGTCGAGAATGCCTCGCGCCGCATCGGCGACCGGCTCGGTCAGATCGTCGCCCTCGACGAGGACGGTGTAGAGCCCGGTGATGGAGCCCCGCGGCGTTCGACCGCAGCGTTCCATGAGGCGCGGCATGGCAGCGAAGACACTGGGCGGGTAGCCCTTGGTCGCCGGCGGTTCGCCGGCAGCCAGCCCGATCTGTCGCCCAGCCATGGCCATGCGGGTGACACTGTCCATCAGAAGCAATACGCCGGCGCCCTGATCGCGGAAGTATTCTGCGACGGCCGTCGCAGCGAAGCAGGCGCGCATTCGCATCGGCGGCGATTCGTCGGAAGTGCTGACCACGACGACGGAACGCTTGAGTCCCTGCGGACCGAGGTCCTTTGCGAGAAAGTCACCCACTTCGCGACCGCGTTCGCCGACCAGTGCAATCACGGTGACATCGGCGGACGTGTAACGGGCCATCATCCCGAGAAGCACGCTCTTTCCGACGCCGGTGCCGGCGAAGACGCCAAGTCGCTGACCACAGCCCACGCTCAGGAGCGCGTTGATCGAGCGAATGCCGACGGAAAGCGGCACATCGATGCGCGGGCGGCTCGTGGCTTCGGGCGCGGCGCAATGCAGCGGATAGGCCTCCGCCGTGTCGATCGGACGACCGTTGTCGAGGCGGCGGCCCAGACCGTCGATGACCTGTCCGAGCAGCGCCGGACCGACGGCGATCTTCTGCGACGTGGTGACGAGGCGAACGCGCTGCCCCTTGCTGATGCCCTCCGATGCTTCGAGCGGCATGAGCAGCGTGGTCCCCTGCCGGAAGCCGATGACCTCGGCAAAAACGCTGCGCCGGGAGCCGGTGAAGACCTCGCAGAGTGAGCCGATCGGCGCGGGTAATCCTGCCGCGCTGAGCGACATGCCGGCGAACGCCGTCACCCGACCGGTCACGCCAAGGGCCGGTGTCCGCCGGGCGATCTCGATCTGTTCCGCGAGTGCCGTCATGATGACACGGACCAGTCTTCCAGCCGCTTTCGCCAGCCGGTCACCAGTTCGTCGGCGATGCGATCCATGCGTCCGGAGAGCGTGGCATCCACCTCGCAGTCCGGCGTTTCAACCCGGACGCCGCCGCGCTCGATGGAGTCATCCTCCGCGAGGCGCACGTGCCGGCAGGCGTGAAAGGTCTCGGCAAGTTCCTTCGTCATCTCAGCGACGGCGGCGGCATCCGCTGGATGGACCCGGATGAGCACCTGAGCGGCCTCGCCGACGAGTGCGACGGCCTCACCACATGCTTCCGCGGCCATCTGCGGCGCGAGTTCCTCGATCTGTGCCAGCCGGTTCGCTACGCGTTTCGCGATGGCGACCGCCAGGGTCACGACATCACGCTTCGCCTGTGTATGGAGCGACTCGCGTCGGCTGTCGAACTCCTGCACGAGCGTGCTCAGCGTGGTCAACAGCAGCGCGGCCTGCGTTTGCAGCCGCTCGCGCTCCTCGGTGAGGGCGGCTTCGTGTCCCTGCGATCGTCCTTCGGCGAGACCCTGGGCATGGCCAACTGCGTAACCATCCTGATGCGCCTGGCGTTGCAACGCCTCGGCCTGGGCGCGGGCCTGCTCCAGGATGCGCTCGGCCTCCTGCCGGGCCGCGAGACGCAGGGCTTCTGCCTGTGCCGCGATGTCGCGCAGATCGAGCCCGAGCGAGCCGCGCGGAATCGTCGCGAGGTCGTGCGATTTGAGAACGCGGCTCATACGATCAGTTCCTTCTCACCGCCGCGACCCGAGATGATGATCTCGCCGGATTCCTCAAGCCGCCGCACGACATCCACGATGCGCTGCTGAGCCATTTCCACGTCCGACAGTCGCACGGGGCCCATGTACTCCATCTCCTCCTTGATCATCTGAGCAGCGCGTTCGGACATGTTGGTGAAGATCTTTTCCTTGAGTTCGTCGGTGGCCGTTCGCAGCGCCAGCACCAGATCGCTCGTTTCGACTTCCTTGAGCACGGACTGGATACCCTTGTCGTTGACCAGCAGGATGTCCTCGAAAACGAACATCAGCCGGCGAATCTGTTCGACGAGTTCGGGGTCTTCCTCGTTGAGCACTTCGAGGATTCCCTTCTCCGTCGAGCGGTCAACAAAGTTGAGAATCTCCGCGACGGACTCGACGCCGCCGACGCGCTGCAGTCGGTCGGTCATCAATCCGGAGAGGCGATGCTCCAGACCGCGCTCCACTTCCTTGATCACCTCGGGGCTGGTCTGTTCCATGCGCGAGATGCGCGTGACCACTTCGACCTGCTTTTCCTGCGGCAGTCCGGAGAGAATCTCACTGGCCTTGGCGGCCGTCAGGTGGCCGAGGATCAATGCGATGGTCTGCGGATGCTCATCCTGGATGAAGGTCAACAGGTTCTCGGTGTCCGTCTTGTGAAGAAACGTGAAGGGCTTGGAGTAAAACTGGTGCTCGATCTGCCGGATGATCCGGTCGGATTCCTCCTTGGAGAGTGACTGCGACAGGAGCATGCGCGCGTAGGCCAGGCCGCCGGATTCGGTGTAGCTGCGGGCCAGGGCGAGGTTGTGAAACTCATGAATGACCTGCTGGCGCTGGGCCTCGGAGACGTTTCGCAGAGAAGCAATTTCCCGGGTGATCGTTTCGATGGCTTCCGGGTCGAGATTCTTGAGAATCTCCGAAGCGGAGGCCTTGTCGAGACTCACCATCAGGATCGCCGTCTTGCGCAGACCGGTGAGTGGCGCTTCCTCGATCACGTTCGCATTGCGATTCGCGCGGCTGGACATGCGACGCCTCTCTTACTCCGATTCGCTGATCCACTGCGAGACGATGTTGGCCGCGGTGGAAGCATCTTCTTTCACCAGTTGGCCGATCTGCTTGATGATCTGCTGCGTGCGCACGGTCGCTTCGTCGACTTCCTGGGCCACCAGCACACCGGGGATTTCCTCCGCTTCGCCGACCGGTGACGTGCCGCTGGAAAGCGTCTGCAACGGCGAATCCTCACGCAGGTAGCCCCCGCCGATCATGGCGCCGCCGGCGCCGGCCGCGGCGACGCCGCGGGGAGACGGTAATCCAGCGTGCGCCTTGCGCGCGATCCTCGCCGTAAACACAATCGCCATCAGGGCCAGCAGCCCCAAGACCGCCCGTGGACCGTAGTTCTTCGCCAGCGCGAAGAAGCCCGCTTCCTCACCGGACGCCTCGGCCCCCGGCGCCGATGTGGCCGGCAGTTCGTAGTACCAGTCGACCACAACCTGATCGTCGGCCTGGGCGTCGATAAGCGGCCGTACGAGGGCCTTGATACGAGGCAGCTCGACAGACGCCACTTTTTCCGTCGCGGCGTCGCGCGGCTGGTCTTTCGATTGCTCCATGCCTTCGACGATTCGTTCGAGAAAACTTCGCGGAATGCTCACGGAGGCCGAGAGCCGATCGACCGATCCGCGAAGCTCGTCAATCACCGTCATCTTCACGTCGCGCTTGTCGCTGAAGGTCGTGTCGCTCTCCTCGCGCGTGCTCGATGAACCCGCAGCGGTGTCCGTCAGGCCGACGCGTGTGTTCGGTCGCACGGCCGGCTCCGCCGCGCGGGATGCGCCGCCGGTTTCCTCAGTGGTGATCGTCTCGCGCTGCACGGCGGGAGGGCCATAGACCTCCTGCTGCGACTTTTCGCTGGCGGTGCGCAGCTTCGCATGCACGTTGACCACCACGCCGGGAATGTGGCGAAGCTGGTCGTAGATCTTCTGCATGTAGTGATCTTCAATCCGCTGCTGCTGTTCGAGCAGCTCCGTAGAGACGTGGTCCATCCCGTCCGGTGGGCGATAGAATCGCTTCCCGTCGGTGATCTTGATATTCGCCGGCTTCAGACCAGGCACGGCGCCGGCGACGAAATTGGCGATCGCCAGCACCCGGTTCTTGTCGAGTTCGTTGCCCTCGGCAAGGGTGAGGGCCACGCTGGCACTGGAGGTCGACTCCTGCCGTGAAAAGCCACGCTTCTGTGGCACAGTAACGAGGACGCGGGCATCGCGGATACCCTGAAACTTTCGCAAGACGGCTGACAGCTCGGCCTCGAGCCCGCGAGACTCGAGCCAGCGCGAGCGCTGCTCGCCGATGAACACGCTGTTCTGATTTACGAGAGAGGCGTAACCGAGACTGGTATCCGCGGGGAGCGCGCCGCGTTCGGAAAGCATGGCCTGCACGCGCTGACGCTCTTCGTCATCACCGCGGATCAGGATACGGTCGCCCTGGACGCGCGAAGAGACGCCCGCGACGCGCAATTCGGACTGAACGCGCTGAACTTCGGTCGGTGTGAAGGCCTGGTCGAGCAGGGGTGTCCAATTCGGCTCCGATCCCCAGCGAATCAGGCCCCACATGCCGGCCGCGAGCACCACGACGAGCAGGCCGATGGCGATGCGCTGCGAGACGGCCATGCCGCGCAGTTGCTCGGAAATCTGTCGGAGTTGTGAACTGAGAAACTCCATGGCAGCGGGTCGTCAACTCCAACGACGTACGGACCTCACCGCGGCCTCCATGCCGCGTGGTGCAGCTTACGACAGGATCGAACTCAGACGCGCATCTGCTTGAGTTCGGTGTACGCATCCATCAGCTTGTTGCGGATCTCCATGAGCAGATCGAACGCCACGCCCGCCTTGCGACTCGCGGCGAAGACCTCGGCTACGTTGTCGCTCTCACCGGTCATGAGCCGCTGCACGCCGGCATCGGCCTCGTGCTGAAGCTGATTGACCTTGTCGAGACTCTCCAGCAGGTAGGACTTGAAGTCCTTGCCGGTGCTCTCGGCCGGTCGGGCGGCCGGCGTCGTCGGACTCAGCGGCTGGATCGGCCGGATCAAACCGGCGGCGCCAATCGTCGGGTCAGCCATGGCGATTATTCTCCCTTTCGCTCATTGGATCATGCCAACAGCCGCAGCGAGGCGGCCATCATGGATTTCGTCGCTTCCATCGCCGTGATGTTGGCCTCGTAGGCCCGCACGGCCACCATCGCGTTGATCATTTCCGTTCCCGGATCGACGTTCGGATACTGCACGTAACCTTTCGCGTCGGCATCCGGATGACTGGGATCGTGCACCCATCTCGTCTCGAGATTCGTGTCTTCTCGGATCGCGGTCACGTGCACGCCGCGTCCGCCCTTGCCGTCGCCCGGTGCGAACATCGCCACGCGCCGCAGATAGGGCCCCGGCTCGCCGTCGGCCCGGCGCGTCGTGCGCGCGTTGGCAATGTTGCCGGCGATGGTGTCGAGCTGAATCCGCTGAGCCACCAGGCCGGAAGTGCTGATATCAAGAACGCCGTACATCCCTCAAGCTCCCTGACTCTGTTAACAGCTAGATCGCGCGCCCGCGAATCGCACGGCTGAGCCGGTCGAAATATCCCTTCAACAACTCGGTCGCTACCTGGTGCGTCATGGCAGTCTCGGCCAACTGGCTCATCTGCCGCTCGATCGAGGCATTCGTGCCGTCGTGAAAGCGGGCGTTTTCCTCCGGGACTTCGCTCGGCATCACGCGGAGCCGACCCGAGGCCTCGACCTCGAACTCCCGAGATCGGCCAAGCCGAAACGGCTCGCCGCGCTCCGCGCGACGGTTGGACGCCTCGCGCAGGGCCCTCTGAAACCCTGCGACGTCTAGCTGGCGGGCCTTGTAGCCCGGCGTCGTGAGGTTGGCGATGTTGGTCGCCAGCATCTTCTGCCGCGCTTCGTTGAAGGCCAGCGTCTTCTCCAGCATGGGCACGGCGCCCTGGCCGGTCATCTCGGTCAGAAAATCACTCACCGAAACTCCATCCTGCCACGTCGGACGACGCCTGCATGCCGCCGGATCAGGCAAGCGGCGTGCCACCGACGCAGCGGCCGGTTTTCATCGGCGCAGGGTGTTCTTATCGCGCGTCGCGCCGACTTCCGCGCAGAAACAACCCACCGGCACGCGAAATCTGCGCCACCGGCGGGAGTGCCTGTTAGCTTGCGCGGCGCGCTTCCTGCTGTGCCATGGCCGCAGCCGCGGCGACCGCGGCGGCTTCTTCGCGCCAGGCCTTGAGCTTCATGCCCAGCGTGCGAACGCCGATGCCCAGGGCCTTGGCCGTCTTCTCGCGATGGCCGTTGAAACGGACGAGGGTCTGCTCGATCAGGGCGCGTTCCATGTCTTCCATCATGTGGCCCGGCCGCAACGACCGGCCGCCCTGCTCGGCGCCGAATCCGCTCGAAAGCCAGGGCTCGATAAGCGGGGCGTCGATCTGCTCATCCTGACAGAGCACGACGGCGCGTTCGCAGATGTTTTCCAGCTCGCGCACATTGCCCGGCCAGTGATAGTTCTCCAGGACCGAGATGGCCCGCGCGGCGATCTTCCGGGGCTCGCCACCTTCGCGCCGGGCGATTCGGCGCAGGAAGTAGTCGACCAGCTCGGGGATGTCCTCGCGGCGGTCGCGCAGCGGCGGGAGTGTCACTGGAAGGACACTGACACGGAAGAACAGGTCTTCGCGGAAGCGCCGTCGTGCGACCCAGTCGGCCAGGTCGCGGTTCGTGGTGACGATCACGCGGACGTCGACGTACTGCGTAACGCTGCTGCCGACGCGTTCGAATTCGCGCTCCTGCAACACGCGGAGGAGCTTGGCCTGCACCGGCACCGAGACTTCGCTGATCTCATCGAGAAGCAGCGTACCGCCATCGGCCAGCTCGAAGCGGCCCTTGCGCATCTTGTCGGCGCCGGTAAAGGCCCCGCGCTCATGGCCGAACAGCTCGCTCTCGAGCAGGTTGGCTGACAGGGCCGCGCAGTTCACGCAGAGCAGCGGACGGGATGATCGGTTCGATGCCGCATGGATGGCACGAGCCACCAGCTCCTTGCCGGTGCCGCTTTCGCCCTGAATCAGCACAGTCGCCGTGCTCCGTGCTACCCGGTCCACCTGTGCCCGCACGGCTCGCATCACGCGGCTCGACCCCACCAATTCGGCCGGTCCTTCCAGATCGCGCAGCGACTGACGCAGGGCCTCGTTCTCGCCGCGAAGCCGGCCCATGGCCACCGCCCTCTCGACGACCAGACCGATGGCATCGGCCTCGAAGGGTTTCTGAATGTAGTCGAAGGCGCCGAGCCGCATGGCCTCGACCGCGTTGGGGACCGTCGCATACGCCGTCATCAGCACGAACGGCGTATCCACGCTGCGGGTCCGGAGCGACCGCAGGACTTCGATACCGTCCATGCCGGGCATCTTCAGATCGCTGATCACCACGTCGAACCGGGTCGGCGAAATCGCCGCCAGCGCCTGGCTGGGTTCTCCGAAGGCCGTGACCTCGTGGCCTGCGACCGTGAGAATGTCGGTCAACGAATCCCGCATGACGTCCTTGTCATCGATAATACATACGCGCGCCATCAGTGCCGCTCCATCCTGTGCGACGCGTGGGAATGCACTCCATGTCCTTCCCGTCGCGCCGCGAATGCCTGTTTGTCAATTCACGCTTACCACTTGAAACCAATAGTCTCCCTACATTCCGCGTCCGCCGATCGCTGAGACTGCTCAGGCGATCCGGCGGTGTTCGTCAACTCCTGCCTCTTGCCTCTCCACGATCCAGGGCAGCGGCCGGCAGGCGAATCACAAATCGTGCGCCGCCCTCGGGCCGGTTGCCCGCCTGTATCGTTCCGCCGTGCGCCTCTACCAGACGATGCACGATCGCCAGCCCGAGTCCGGTGCCGCTGGCCTTCGTGGTGAAGAACGGATTGAAGATCCGGTGCAGACATTCTTCGGGGATACCCGGGCCGTCGTCGATCACGCAGAGCTCCACACCGCCACCGGCCGGCCGCGCCGCCGAAACGCGAACCGTACCACCGCGTCCGGCCGCCTGCAGACCGTTGATCACCAGATTCAGCAGGACCTGGGCCACACGATGGCGGTCGCAGTCGATCTCGCCGACATCGGCAGTCGGTTCGAGGATCACCCGGCCGCCCGTCTGCTCAGCCCAGGAGCGAGCGCCGTCCTCCAGTGTCGTAAAGATGTCATTCAATGCCCACGGCTGCCGCTCGAGGGGATGGTCCTGTGCAAAATCGAGTATGTCCGAGACCAGCCGCTCCAGCGAGCGCACACCGCCGGTGATCCGCGAGGCCGCCTGTTCGACGCGCGCGTGGCCTGCCAATTCGCGCTCCAGCATCGAGGCGTAGAGGGCGATGCCGCCGAGCGGGTTGCGGATTTCGTGTGCCAGCGAGGCGGCCATCTCACCGAGGGCGGCCAGCCGTTCCCGGCGGCGCAGCTCTGCGTTCTTTCGCTGCAACTCCTCGCGCAGGCGGACGACCTCCTGGTGCAGGCGCTCGTGCGCATCCTTCAGGCGGTCGGTCACATCGTTGTAGGCCGAGATGATGGCGGAGAGCTCCAGCTCCCGCTCGGTCACCCGCCCCACCGCTTCCATGGTTGCCATCGCCGTCATGCCTGTTCGTCCGTGAGGGGTCCGCGGGCATGCATGGACGCTGCCGCATAAGCCGAGGCGGCTGCGACACCGTGATCGCAGGCGCCGAGTCGGCCGACCATGTCCTGTCGCCGCGCCTCGAGCATCGCCGTATCCCGGCTGTCGCTCTGGAGGATGCTGCTGAGGGCGGCGTTTGATTCTTCGAGAAGTTCGGCCACGTGCCGGCGAGAGGGTTCATCCAGCCCCGAGTAGATACTCGTCCACCGACTGCGATACGGCGCGAGACGGTTGTTCACCGCCACGAGGCCGTCCACCAGGAGTTGTCGCTCCGCAAGCAAGGTCAGCAGCGGCTGCGGATCTTCCTGCACGACGAGCGCCTTCTGACGATCCGCCAGGACGCGCAGCCGTGCGAACAGCACGCGCTGCTCCTCAAGCAGCGACATGAGCAGCGTGAGGTCCGTTCCCGTTGATTCTCGTTCCAAAATTGCCTGTGTCATCCTCAAGGCACTCCCCTGCTTACTGCATCCAAGTCCGTTCCATGCGGGCCACCATTGTTTCCCAATAGGTCTTGCTCGACATGCCCGGCTCAGTGTCGAAGGTCGAGGCCGGCGTCTTCTTGAGCAGCCAGCCGAGCCGGGCGAGCGCCGCCCTGGCCTCCTGGGCCTGTCCCAGCCGTTCGTGGCAATGCACCACCTGAAGCATCGCTGCGATCGCGGTCGGCAGATTCTCGTAGCGCCAGGCCGCCTCGTGATAAGCGATCATGGCCTCGGAATAGCGGCCGAGATCGAACAGGCAGTCACCGCGGTAGAGGTAACTCGCTCTGAGAAAGGTCCGCGCCAGGTCGCTGAGCTTCGAATCATCCACCGCCGCGAGCAGGGCAATCACGCGATCGTATTCATCCAGTGCCCGGGCGACGCGCTCATCGGCCGCATCTTCGCCGGCGCGGCTGGCAAGAGGACTCACGAGCTGCTTTGATTCGGTGCGGAGTCGTCCGGCACTGACGCGATATGCGTCGGCCAGCAGGAATCGCAATCTCGGCATCTGCGGGTCATCCGGGTAGAGTTGTATCGCATCTTCGAGTCGGCTGATGGCTTTTTCGAGATGATCCGGCACCACATCGGGGCTCGCCTGAACGTAGTACTCCGCCAGATTGATAAGGGCCTCGCGATACTCGATGGCCTGCGGTGAAAAGAGCGGATCCGGCCCGCGATCTTCGATGAGGTCGATCAGGCGAGATTCTCCTTCGCGCGCCTCATCTCCTCCCCTGGCGAGGAGACAGTTGGCCAGCGGGACCATCGATTGCAGCGCGGGCGGTGTGCGCGGATAGGATTCGATGATGTGTCGATAGCAGCGGATGGCCGCATCCAGTCGCCCTTGGGACTGATGCACACGGGCCATTCGCAAAAGTGCGCCGCCGCAGGCAGATGTCGTGGGATATTCCTGCACCAGGCGCGTCAGCGTTTCAACCATGCGATCCGGACGACCGCCGAGGTCAAAGTAATCCGCAGCCGCTTGCAGAGCACTGACGGCGGGCTTCTCCAACGGCTCGGACAGCTCAACGAGCATCAGGTACTGTTCCGCGGCCTGGACGTACAGTTCCCGGGCGCGCTGCGTGTATTCTGAAGTATCGGAATCATTTTCGGTCAATTGCGCGGCGGCCCACGTCACATCGGGGTCGTCATCAGCATCGAGTTCCTCCGGCACAGCGCCCTGGGCCCATTGCCGTGCAAGCTGGACCAGCACCTGCGCACGGCGGGAGATGTACATCTCCCGCAGCGGCGCATCCTGAGGATCGACCAGTGAGAGTCCCGCTTCCATGTATGCGGCACCAAGTTGCAGCCGGCCTTCCGTGATGAGTGTTTCGCCGATCGACGTGACCGCGCGACGCACTGCTTCGGCATCGATGGCCGCGGGGGGATCTCTGGAAAGCAGTCGGTCGCGAAGCTCGGTGAAAACATCCAGCGCGCGATGATAGTGCGAGAGTGCGGCCAGCGATTCGGCCCGGCCGAGGATGCAACGATCGTAAACGTCTCCGGACTGAAAGGCCCGAAGGACTTCTTCAAAGTAATTGAGCGCCGCCTGAGGACGGCCGTCGTCCTGTTCGATCTGACCGAGCAGCCAGCCCGACCTGCCCCAGAGTTCGTCGTGCAATCGCCACTCGGATCGAAGCGCATGGAGGCGGTCCTGTGCCGCATTGGTCAGTCCGCTGCGGTACAGGCAGACGGCCTCACTGTAGCTCACGGCTATTCGATCCTCCGTACCGGAAAGTCGATCGCGGGCCTGCGAGACAAGGGCCATCGCACCGGCAAGATCGCCATCCCGCGTAAGCTGCTCGATCCGTTGCTCGACCGCCCAGAGGTAGTTGCTAGGCGTCGCCGTGGTATCGGTAAGGATCGCCTCGAGTTCGGGCTGAAGCTCATCGGGGATCGTGCACCGCCTGCCAAGCGAGAGTTCCACGATCGATCGACGCAGCCGGTCTTTACCGGCGGCGCCGGCGGAAACCGCCAGCCGGTAGGCGCGCACTGCGTCAGCCGGTTGATCCGCCCAGTGGTACGCATCGCCCCAGGCGACGAAGTCGGACGGGCCCAGCGCGGCCTGCAGCTCCGTCGCCTTCCTGTAATGCTCCAGAATCGATGCCACGTTTCGCGGATTGTGTCGCATCAGGCGTGCTTCGGCCTGGTGGATGATCCCTGCCAGTTGTGCGTGCAGGGTGGCCCGCTCTTCGCGCGGACGTTCGGGCTCCTGAAGCAGCGCGACGGTATAGGCGCTGGCCCGCGTTAATGCGCCGACACTTCGAAGTGCATGGATCCGTTTCAGTTGATCTTCAAAGGTTGTGGTCCGGGGACGAGAGGAGAGGAAATGCAACCCCGATGCGAAGACGGCGATGCCGACCAGAAAAACGGGGACCTGCCAGCGCCCGGCAAGACTCGCCCGAATCGGTAATCGCTCGATGGCTGCGCTCATCCTGAGCCCCGTTTCTCGTTCGGCGCGATCGCGTGTTCCTGTCGGAACGCTGATTCGCCGCGAGAATTGCCATGAAACCTACCGGCCATCCTTGCCGGTTTCGGTGCGTCGTACGCCTGCGTGGCGGACGCACCACCCGCACGTCGAGCGAAATGCCCGATGGGGGATGGCTGTTTATCGGCGAGTTGTGCGCCCGTTGCCGAAGCCAATTTTTTGCATGTGACGCGAGACCTGCGCGGCGGCAAGCGGCACACTGACAAGTAAATAGGTACCGTCGGTCTCCTGCCAGTATTGCGCGACGCCCGGGACCGGAACGGCTGATCATCTTGCCGATCGGCCAGTATTGCGCGGCAGGTTCGGCAACGCGCAGACGATCCGGTCGAAAACCCCATTTTCTTGCTGCGTTGCACAGCAACAGGATGACTTCGGCTGGTAATTTTTGAGAAATAGCGGCCATGTTTACGGGCGCCAATCGCGCGGGACCATGAATCGTAAGGCGCCAGGTCGGATAGCGAACTCCACCGGTAGACTTCCGGCCAGATCACCATCCAGCTCCAGGTCGATCGCACCCTGCCCAGACCGGACTGCTACTTTGCTTGCCTGGCGATAGATCACGCCCCTGCTCCCGATGTGGCGGCGGAACAGCACATTCAGTGAATGCCGGAGCAGCGGCCCCTGCCAAGAGGTCTCGAAGATGCACAAGTCGAGCATTCCGTCGGTCGGATCCGCATGATGCAGCAATCTCAGCCCGATCGCATACCTCGGAATGTTGCCCACGAATACCAGTCCCCGCCCCGCAAAAACCTGCGCACCATCCGCTTCCACAAAGACTTGCGGCTGCCGATAGCTCCAGAAAGTGCGCCAGAGCGGGCCGAAGTAGCTTGAATAACTGATGTGCCCTCGGCGCGCTGCATGTAGCCGCCGCACGACGTGAGCATCGAATCCGATGCCGGCCACCATCAGGAACGTTCGATCGTTGACCACACCTGCATCGAGCGTGACCAGTCGGCTGGTCTGGAAGACTTCCCAAAGGGCGGCCGGATTCGCGCGAATACCAAGGTACCTTGCCAGCAGATTCTCAGTGCCCATGGGGACGAGCAGTATGGGCACCGAGTTTCCGCCGATCTCGGGATTACCGGCTGATTTATCGAAATCGCCCACCAGCCCATCCGCCGCCTCGCTTACCGTACCATCACCGCCGACGATGATCAGGAGGTCAGCTCCCTGTATACCCGCCTCCATCGCGAACCGGCGGCTATCGCCGGCGGCCTCGGTCCGACGGAGACAAATCTCTGCGCCTGTCGCTGCGAGTTTTTGCCGAAGCTGCTCGACGATTCGACGGCTGCCGAAGCGCCCGGAAACCGGATTAACGATGAAATGTATCCTCTGAAAGGTATTCAACTTCCGTCCCGGTAACGCCGCCTGCGGATGCGGATGAACGATGCCCGACCAACGCTTGTCGGGCAGGTTGCGCCAATATCCTCCCGATTGCAGTGCAGAGGAAGGGCTCGCCAGAACGAGGGCGGATGCATCGATACGTGAAGCGTCGCGTGTTTGACCGATCTACGCATTGTCAGTATTGTCGCCCCGCAGGAGTAACACCCCCGAACCATGACCGCCACCCCTCAAACCGGCGACCCTCCATCTGCCAGCCGTCGCGGCACAATCGTCGCCGAGCCACCGGAAGCCATTCGCCACGACGGCATCCGGGATACGATCGAATCCATCGTCGTCGCCTTTATCCTCGCCTTCGTCTTCCGGGCCTTCATGATCGAGGCCTTCGTGATCCCTACGGGCTCGATGGCCCCCGGTCTGCATGGCGCTCACGCCCAGCACCGCTGTACGCTGTGCAGTTATTCCTTTTCCTATGGGCTTCGCGAGGAAATTCGGCTGCCCACTGGACAGACCCAGACCGGTTCACTGAGCCACGTGGGCTTCTCCGTCAAATGCCCCAACTGCGGCTTTGATGAGGGCGGCAACAGCAAACTGAATACACCGGAAAACCCGGTCGTGCCGAACGGCGGCGATCGAATCCTCGTCTTCAAATGGCCGTATGACCTGGGCGGCGACTTGCTGGGACCGAAGCGGTGGGACGTCGTGGTCTTCAAGGACCCCGAAGATGGCGATACCAACTTCATCAAGCGGCTGATCGGTCTGCCCGGCGAGGCGCTGCAGATTCTCGATGGCGATATCTACACAGCGCCAATAGATGTGCTACCGGAGGCGATTCGCAACACGCTGAGTATCTCCCCGCCGGTGGGCAATCCTGAAACGAGGCGGCTGACGCAGGCGCAGCTCGAGCAACTCGCTGGCCTGCTGCGCATCCAGCGCAAGACGCGAATGGCCCAGGACTCGCTGTGGATGCTGCATTACGACCACGATTTCATCCCCGACCCGGTCGTTACCGCGTCGCCGGGATTCACGCCGCCGGCCTGGAAGCCCCAACTACCGGATGCCGGCTCCTGGGATGCCAGGCATCCGATTGTCCGCTTCACACCCAAAACAGAAGGCGAGCAATGGCTGCATCTGGTCGGCAAGCCGATCGTGGACAGTTACGGTTACAACGATCTCAGCGCCAATCGCGTACCCTACACACCCAGATACGTCGGCGATGTGCAGCTCAAGTTTGTGCTGACGCCCTTGGACATGGGAGGGTACATGAGCTTTTACCTTTCCAAAGGACCGGATGAATTCATCGCCAGAATCGAATCCGATGGCCGGGCGGTCCTGCAGCGGATCGGACCCGGCGGCGTGATGATTGAGTTGGCCCACGGACAGACGGCACCGCTCTATCCAGGCCGCTCGCTGAGCATCGAGTTTGAGAACCTGGATTACCGGGTGGCCCTGAGAATTGATGAAGCGGAAGTGCTTGCCACGACGGATTCGCAATACGCACCGAACCCGGTCGAGCTACTGCGGACTTACGGACGTGATGATTCCCGCAGTATCGCTAAGATTCGCATCGGGGCTTCTGGCATGCCGCTGGAAATCCGGCATTTGACTGTCTATCGCGATGTCTATTACCGCTCGGATTGCTATCTGGACGAGCGCGATCTGGAAAACCGGCCGAATCCATACGCAAACCAGCCCGGGTGGGGTACCACGCTGAACCCGATCCTACTGAGAAAAGACCCGCCGGACTACTACTGCCTGGGCGACAACAGCCCTCAAAGCAAGGACGCTCGACTCTGGTGGCAGGTCTGCAAGTCACTCGAGCAGCGTGGCGATTACAAGTACGGGACCGTGCCGGGCGACCAGCTCATCGGCCGCGCTTTCTTCGTTTACTGGCCGAGCGGCTATCGACTGTCGCGCGACACGCCGGCGGTGATACCGAACGTCGGTCGGATGCGCATAATTCGATGAGATCGAAGGTTCGTATCAATCGGTATCGCAGACCAGATGGGTCATCAAATGATTCAACAGGTCGGAGGAAGTTATCCACAATTCCGAATCCCATAAAGCTCGCTGCGAATTGGGAGGTCACGGGCTAATTGGTCGAATTCTGTCGAATCGCCAGCTTGAAATCAGTGATTTCTGACTGCCTCACGGCACAACTCATTGAATCATATATTCTTATGCATCTTTCGCGCAATGAATTGACATCCCCCTGCACCTGTCGGCCTACGGGGTTACACTGTGCGGCTACCAGTCAGGACCGCTCGCACGCGATGGAGGACCTGCAAGCTTCGTGAACACCTTGTCCCCAGCAACCAACGTCGAACCTGCACGTTCTCACGGACCGGCTCAGCCCCGTCACCTGTTGGAGGTGCGAGACCTGAAGAAGGCCTACGGCGGGCGCGTCGTGGTCAACAAGGTGAGCTTCTACGTGGGCCGGGGGGAAATCGTCGGACTGCTCGGAAGAAACGGTGCGGGCAAGACGACGAGTTTCCGGATGACGATGGGGATTGTCCGGCCGGACGGCGGCGAGGTCCGCTTCAACGGCGAAGATATTACACAGTTGCCGATGTACAAGCGCGCCCAGAAGGGCGTTGGCTATCTATCACAGGAAAATAGCGTCTTCGTGCGGCTCTCCGTCGAGAAGAACCTGCTGGCGATCCTCGAACTGATCAAGGGGCTGTCGACCGCCGAGCGGCGGCGCAGAGCGCACGAACTGCTCGAGCAATTCGGCCTGCTCCGAAACGCCAAGCAGGAAGCACGGACGCTCTCGGGCGGCGAACGCCGCAAACTGGAAATCGCCCGGGCGTTGATCACACAGCCGGCGATCATTCTTCTGGATGAGCCCTTCAGCGGCGTGGACCCCATCGCCGTGCAGGACCTCCAGCGCGAGGTACGACACCTGAAGAAGGACCTGGGCCTGTCGTTTCTGCTGACGGATCACAATGTCCGTCAGACGCTGGAAGTCACAGACCGCAGCTACATCATCCACGAGGGGACGGTGATCGCCGAGGGCTCGCCACGGCAACTCATCAACGACCCTGTTGTACGAGAGGCCTATCTCGGCAGTACGTTCCGGGGCGATGAATTCGATCATCCGCCGACAGGCAGCTAAGGCATTTCTCTGCCGCTCGGAACAATCGCACTTCTACGAACAGACTGCATGCGGCAACGCTTCACTCCACGTGGTAACACATCGGAATCGAGGCGCAAGCTGGCAACGACCTGCGGCCGGATGTTGTCGACTCCTCTTTTGAGGCAGCCGAGCAGCGCAGTGACCAGCGAACATACGCGATCGTTCGACGGACTCGACGCCACCAGCTTGGCGGGGCGTGATGATGACGGGCCTGCATGGAAATGCTCCGATCCCGGGACGTAGGGTGTCCCGATCGATGAGCGAGGTAGTCATCGTTCATGCAAGGTTGGTACCGAGCGGACAGGCAGACGGAAATTCACGCGGAAACCAAGCCCGCTTGGTCGGAAGGCCGATTCGCGAATCGGACGTCGGGTGTTTGTCGGGCAGGACGCCACGAGAGAACCGGCGGGCGGCGGGCAAAATAGCCCAATTTGCCTTCCCCACCCCTGTGGCTGCCCGCCAAAACGGCACTGAGTCTGGGGAACTGCTGGAAAGACACATAGCCAGCCGTTATAGTATTCTCCGATGTGAGGGCATGATGTGGGCGAAGTCGCCAGGAACAGTGGTAACCCGCTTTTATCATTCATTCATTAAGCCATCCTTGGCGCCGTCCTCATCTCTCACTTCCATATATGTGTTGACAGGATTCTTAAACCCATCATCGATGGGCAGTTATGTGGCAAACTCGGCTCGAAGAGAGGACAACTCGACCGGTCAGGATTCGACCGGTGTTTTTTGTCCGATAACGGGATAATCTGAAACGCAGGCCCGTTACTTGCATCGAGATCCAGTGGGTGCGACCGGTATCGACCGGCAATCTCCAGACGAATCCTCCGGAGCGGGTGCCTGACCCGCAGGCCGCACACAGTCATCCGAGTGGTCGATCGATACACATGAGCAAACGCCTCGAAAGTCTCATGTTTGTCCGCGAGCTTGGCACCGGCGCCGGGACCAAGGTGGCTCTGATGCGCGATGCGCGGGACGGGACGCACTACTGCAAGAAGTATGTTTCGGCGACGGCGCCGAACTGGCATTCGCAGGTACGCCAGCTCAAGAACGAGTTCGACGTCGGCGTGGGCAACAATCACCCCGCACTGCGCAAGTCGCTCGAATATGGAATCGTGAAGCGCAAGCTCCGGGCCATCGAGGCGTACAACATACTCCAGTTCGTGGACGGCATCTCGCTCGACAAGTTCGCCGAAACGTCGCCCATGCCCCTTCTGATCAAGGTCTTCTGGCACGTGGCTGACGGTCTGCACGATCTTCACCGCCGCGGCTTCGTGCATGCCGATCTCAAGCCGCACAACATTCTCTGCGCAAAGAACGGCCGGCCGACGATCATCGACTTCGGCCAGGCATGCCCGATGTTCACCCGCAAAGAGCGCATCCAGGGCACGAAGGATTTCATCGCCAAGGAACAGGTCGAGCGCCAGGCGCTGGATGCCCGCACCGACGTCTTCGGCCTGGGTGCGACGATGCACAAGGTCTTTCTCGGGCGAAGTGTCGAAACGGAGCTGAACAGCACGAGCGTCACCAAGAGTGGCGTGAACCTCGATTTCTGGCGAAACCCCAACACCGACCAGGCCCGCCAGCTCGATCCCACCCTTCTTCGGCTGCTCGAAGACTGCTGCCGGACGGAGCGCTCCGACCGTCCGGAGAACATGCAGATCGTCAAGGATCGCCTGGAGGTCTGCTTCGACCGCGTCGCCAAGACCGCTTAGCACGGCCTTGCGTCGCCGTAAAGGACGTGATCCCACATGACCGGCACCGACCTGCCTTTCCTCACACAGACCCAGCAGTTCATTCCCGAAACCTACGCTGCTTACCGCCCGCTGATCGCCGAGGCGCTGCGCTTTTTTGTCGATCGGCTTTCGGCGGAGCGCCGCGCGGAGATTGTCCGCGCGCAGAGCGTCCTGCCGGCGGACGCGCCACCCTCGGCGCGGCTGGTCGCCCTGATGCATTGCTGCCCTGTGCTGCACAAGCTCGGACAGGTCGTGGCCCGTCATCGCGGGCTGGACGCCGACCTGCGACGGGCATTGCAGGAACTGGAAACCTTTGCGCCGGTCTATCCCTTCGAGGAGATTCGGCGGATCATCGACGAAGAACTGCGCCGGGCGAGCATTCAGGAGGATGTTCTGATCGCACAGGGGGCCATGGCCGAGGCCAGCGTCGCGGTCGTGGTGCCGATAACGTGGCACCGCACGCCTTCAGGCCCGCCGCAGCGTGGCGTGTTGAAGGTCAAGAAGCCCGGCATTGAGGAGCGTCTGCAGGAGGAGCTGGCCGTCCTTGCGGAGCTGGCCGATCACCTCGATGCCACTCGGGAAGCTCGCGAACTGCCTGCCTTCGACTACCGCGACACCTTCGACACGGTCCGCGACCTGGTCGCCGGCGAGGTGGATCTGTGCCAGGAGCAACGCAACCTCACCGAAGCCCTGCCGCGCTACAGCCATCGCCGGGATGTCTGGGTTCCGGTGCTCTTGCCGCTCTCCACGCCGCGGATGACGGCCATGGAATACATCGCCGGCACCAAAGTCACCCAGGTCGCAGATCGCCCCGCCGCGGAACGCCGCCGTCTGGCGCGAACCATTGTGGACGCCCTGATCGGAGACGTGGTCTTCTGCCGGGACGGGGAGACCGTCTTTCACGCCGACCCGCATGCGGGCAACCTGCTGTCGCCCGATGAGATGCCCGCCGGATCGCTGGCCATTCTGGACTGGAGTCTGACCGGCCGGATGGCGAAGCGCGATCACGAAGCCGTCGCACGAATCTTCCTCGCCGCCCTTCTGAGTGATGCCGCGTCGATGGCATCCTCAATTGAGCAACTGTCGCTGTCGACACCGAATGAGGCCGGGTTGCGATCATCCGTCGAGGAGGCACTGCGCGGCCTGCGGCGCGGTCGCTTGCCGGGCCCGGCATGGCTCGTGGAACTACTGGACTCGGCGGCGCGGTGCGGTGCACGTTTTTCCGGTTCGATGCTCCTGTTCCGAAAGGCGCTGCTGACCGTCGAAGGCGTTGTGGCCGATGTCTGCGAGGATACAACGCTGGACGCACTGCTGGTCTCCAAAGGACTGGAGACGCTCTGGAGCGAGTGGCCGCGGCGGGTGCTCTCCTGGCCCGGCTCGCGCGACTTTGCCACGCATGTATCGAATAGCGAGTTGATGGGGCTGTTTGCCGCGGCACCGCTGGCCATGGGCGCGGCGTGGCTGCACGCATGGCATGACTGGTTCCGTCCTGCGGCAACGGCGTAGCCCGCGAGTTCGAACCAGCAGTCAGAGGGTGGTAAAAAAAGAAACGCCCGACGTGCGTGAAGCGCGCCGGGCGTTTTTGTATAGCAAGAAACAGAGATCGCCGGGGCGACATGTGAAGTGCCGCCGCGGTCGCCGAAGCGACCCGACAATGTGCTGACGATATCGAGTCGAGGTCCGCCGAGGCGGACGTCAATCTCGTCCAGGTAATCCTCTAGAAAGGAGGTGATCCAGCCGCAGGTTCCCCTACGGCTACCTTGTTACGACTTAGTCCCAGTCACCGGTCTTACCGTCGGCCGCCGCTCCTTGCGGTTCGCTAAACGGACTTCGGGTACTACCAGCTCCCATGACTTGACGGGCGGTGTGTACAAGGCTCAGGAACACATTCACCGCGCCATAGCTGATGCGCGATTACTAGCGATTCCAACTTCATGCAGGCGAGTTGCAGCCTGCAATCCGAACTGGGGGATGTTTTTTGCGATTTGCTCCGCCTCGCGGCTTCGCGTCGCTCTGTACCATCCCATTGTAGGACGTGTGCTACCCCGGGCATAAAGGCCATGAGGACTTGACGTCGTCCCCGCCTTCCTCCGGTTTGACACCGGCAGTCTCGCTAAAGTGCCCGGCACTACCCGCTGGCAACTAGCGATAAGGGTTTCGCTCGTTAAGGGACTTAACCCGACACTTCACAGCACGAGCTGACGACAGCCATGCAGCACCTGTGCTAGTTCCACGGCAAGCCGCGTCACTCCACTTTCATGGAGCTAATCCTAGCATGTCAAACCCGGGTAAGGTTCTTCGCGTTGCTTCGAATTGAGCCACATCCTCCACCGCTTGTGCGGGCCCCCGTCAATTCCTTTGAGTTTTAGCCTTGCGGCCGTACTCCCCAGGCGGCGCACTTATCGCTTTTGTTTCGGCCCGCACGACGTCAGAGTCGTACAAACCTAGTGCGCATCGTTTACGGCGTGGACTACCGGGGTATCTAATCCCGTTTGCTCCCCACGCTTTCGCGTCTCAGCGTCAGGACAGGCCCAGTGCTCCGCTTTCGCCACGGGCGTTCCTCTAGATATCTACGCATTTCACCGCTCCACCTAGAGTTCCAAGCACCCCTACCTACCTCAAGCCCGGCAGTATACCAAGCAATTCCCCGTTTGAGACGGAGTATTTCACAAAGTACTTGCCGAGCCGCCTACACGCGCTTTAAGCCCAGTGATTCCGAACAACGCTTGCCTCTCCCGTATTACCGCGGCTGCTGGCACGGGATTAGCCGAGGCTTTTTCTGGGTCAGATCAACTCAGAGCGGTATTAGCGCCCTTCGCTTTCCTAACCCTAAAAGGAGTTTACAACCCGAAGATCTTCGTCCTCCACGCGGCGTCGCTCCGTCAGGCTTTCGCCCATTGCGGAATATTCGTTACTGCAGCCATCCGTAGATGTCCGGGCAGTGTCTCAGTCCCGATGTGGCCGATCAACCTCTCAGTCCGGCTACCCGTCGTTGCCTTGGTGAGCCGTTACCTCACCAACTAGCTGATAGGAAATAGGCCGCGCCCAGGCCGGTAGGCCCGAAGGTCCCCACCTTATGGTCATCCGAAGATGCCTCCGAATGACGTCACCAGGTATTACCGTCACTTTCGCAAAGGGAGCAAGCTCCCGACGCTATCCCTGTGCCCGGGGTACGTTACCTATTCATTACTCACCCGTCCGCCACTGTAGGCCATATTGCTACAACCTACCGTACGACTTGCATGTCTTAGCCACGCCGCCAGCGTTCGTTCTGAGCCAGGATCAAACTCTTCGATTTTATTCGTCGAACGTGTCAGTGCCGCCGAAGCGACACCGAACGTGTTCTTCGAACTGACAGGGCTCTCGACAAAATGTCGAGAGACACCAAGCTCAAACTTACGTCTGCAAACGAGAATGTTTGAGCATGCCGACGCTTTCGCATCGGCGAGCACACCCTCATCCGGCCCGACGGGCTTTCGCCCGGCTGCGGCCGGTGTGGATCATGAGCCGCACGCATCCTTGCAGGGATGCGGCCGCTCCACATTCTCGCGTCGATCTCTGTTTACTTGTCAAAGAGCAGGTCGCGATCCGGCACGAAACCGGCCGTCCGCCTCGCCTGATGCGATCAGGCGAGCCAAGCAGCTTAACCGGCCCGTAAGGGCTGTCAAGCCACAAACCTCTTCGATTTTTCCCGTCACCCGGCGGGCCACCCGGCCCGATCCGAAGGTCGGTCCCGGCAGAGCCGCTGGATGGCGACAAAAAAACCGGAGCCAGGAAACCCGCCTATTGCCGCATCTTCGTGTCGCCGTTTGAAACCGCCAGAAAGCGGCACGAGCGACATGCGGCCCGGCGAAAACCCAACACCGGACTACGAAAGAGGCAATGGAAATATAGCCCAACTTCCCACGCTGTCAAGCGTATTTCGGCTCCCATGAACGGATAGTGTTAAGTATATTTTAAATAAATGTTTAGATAGCTGGCGCCTGTGGCAGCTTCTAGCCGATCAAGCCGATTCGCTCCATACTCCAGTAGAGACCGATGAGGGCGATGACCGTCGAGGCAGGGACGACGATACGGCGGCGATACCACAGCCGGTTTCTTGCCCAGCCGACCAGAACGAGGGCCAGCCCGATCACCGCGAGCTGCCCGAACTCGACACCCACGTTAAAGGAGACCAGAGCCGTCAGAAAACGCTCACGGGGCAGGCCCAGTTCCTCCAGTACGCCGGCGAAGCCCAGTCCGTGAAGCAGGCCGAAGAGGAAGACGACCACCGGTCGCCAGGGGTAAAGGCGCGAGGTCAGGATATTCTCCACGGCCACGCACACGATCGAAAGAGCGATCAGCGGCTCAACGATCTCCGGTGACAATCGAATGACACCATAGGTGGACAGCGCCAGCGTCACGCTGTGCGCCAGTGTGAACATCGTCACCTGCCAGATAAGCGGACGAAGCTGCACGGTCAGCAGGAAGAGTCCGAGCACGAAGAGGATGTGGTCCGGCCCTTCCGGCAGGATGTGTTCAAATCCGAGGACGAGGTAATCCCACGCGACCTGGCCGCGTCCGATCGGCACGGACGGCCGGGTCAGGTCGTAGGGCCGGCTGCGATCGCCCTTCTCCACGCGAAGCTGATGGAGCAGGCGGCCGTCGGTATCGACGAATTCCAGAATGATGTTTCCGAACGATTTTGAGGCCCAGAAGACAAACTTTTTCGCACCGTCGGGCGCGTCACCGGTGAGCCGGACAATCCGTGAGATCGGCGAGGCGTGCTTTTGCTCGGGCGTATCCGCGGGATCCGCGGGCGGGGGAATCGGGTCAACATCGGGAAAGGCGATTTCGTAAGGCGTCACTGTGTCATCGAACCGCAGGCGAACGCGACGGCGGAGATACTCGCGAAGTTCCTCGGTCCGCTGCGCCAGCTCCAGAGCCGCCATGTTGCGTACGCGCTCGATGTCCTCCGGCGTCAGATGCTCGGGTCGCACGCCGGCAAGAAAGGCGTGGACGTCGTAGATCATGTCGACCGTGAAGCGGCTCGAACCATCGAAGGAGACCTGCACGCGGGTCAGGTCGACTTCGTGGGCACGGGCATCCATCGAGAAATGCAGCAGGACGATCCACAACGGCAGGGTGAGGCGCAGCATGTTTCGGATGAAACGTGGCGCGGCAGGGAAGCTTTCGCTGGCGGGGATGTTGCTCGTCACGCTCGGAGTCGTAGTCGCCGAAACCGAATCGTGCAAGGCACGCACACTTTGCGCATGCCGGACGACGCGTGTCAAAGATCAGGAGCACGCGGCGGAGGCGAGCAGATCGGCGACGAAATCGACGATGTCGTCGAGGTTCACGCCGCTCGCGCGGTCCACGTCGGCGCAGTTGCAGTTGCCCGGCGAGGCCGTGAGGCATTCGATGAATTTCTGCACGTCGCGTCCGTCGAGCAGGCCGTCGCCGTTCATGTCGCCGGGGCAGTGACAGATCAGCGTCACCGGCCAGAAGCCGCCGACCAGCTCGAACGTACCGCCGTACATGCCTGTAGTACCAGGGCCGGCGTCGGGCTGGCCGATGGTGCCGGAGAGTTCGTATGTGCCGCCGGCGCTGGTGCCGCCGCCGCCGTCGATGGTGTGCCAGTCGATGGTGTAGGGCTGGGCTGCTCCGATCGCGCCGTAGAGGGCAACCAAAAGTATGGACAGAATGCTGATTCGAGCGATCATCGTTTCTTTCCTTCGCCATAGGCGGTCGTGTCCTGAATGAGCCGTTCCAGCCGATCAATCCTCACCGCCAGTTCCTCGATCGTCGCTCGTTGCGCCGCGATCTCAGCGTCCTTTTCGGTGCGGAGTCGTTCGTTGGCCTGCCTGAGTTCCTTCATCGCCTCGACCAGCACCGGCGTGAGCCGGCCGTAGTCGACGGAGAGATAACCGTCGCTGCCGCGGCTCACGACCTGCGGCAGTACCTTCTCAACTTCCTGAGCGATGAACCCGAGCTGCCGATTTTCGGAAAACTGGTGATCAGGAAATGCCTCGCGTTTCCAGTCAAAGTTCACTCCTCGAAGTTGCTCGACTTTATCCAGCGCACCGGCGACCGACTCGACGCGCTCTTTGAACCGCTCGTCGCTGCACGCGCCAATCGTCCCCGTCGCGCAGATATTCCCGGCGACGTGCAGCCGCTGCGAAGGCGTCGTCGTGTTGATGCCGACAAAGCCGGCCATGAGCGCATGACGTGACGCTCGATATTGCAACGTGTCGTCCTCATCCTCTTCGATGTAGGCCAGATTGGAATCACCGAAATTTAATCGCGCCCCGTAACCGAACTGAGTGAATGGGCCGATCAGCCGGAGTGCTGAAATTGTAGGTGAGTTGATGGTGAGCCGGTGTGTCGGCGACACTGTGCCGATGCCGACGTTGCCCAAGCTATTAAGTGTCATCTGTGCAAAACTATTTCCGGTAAAGAAGTGCAGCGAATGAAGACTTCTTGTTCCCAGCCAGCCCCCCAGTTGAACGCCGCCGACATAGGTACACAGACTGATTGTGCCATCGGTGTGGCTGATTCCGTAACTGTCGGTGGATGTGTTGACCGTCAGCTGATCCTGGGGCGTCATCGTTCCGATGCCGATCTTTCCGGTTGAATCGACGTGGATCCCCCGCGTCTGCAGGGCATACGGCGTAGCTGCGATCCGCTGCCGTGGTGACAGCGGCACGCCGTTGACCACGATCTTCAGCCAGCGGGTTTCACCGTTGAACGCGGCCGCGCCGAAGTCGAGTTCGACCGTGAACAGGCCGTCGATCACGGTGATCGGCGGCGGATTGCCGCCGACGCCATCGAAGGTCAGCGTCGGGCCGATCTGCGTGCCGGTGTTCGGGTCGTCCCACAGGGTTAACACGAAGTTGTGCGGCCCGTTTGCCGGGCCGCCGCCATCCTTCAACTGCCCCTGATACGTGAACGCCGTGCCCAGCGGCGCGGCCTGGGCGACAGCACAAACGAGCCACGCCCCGCAGGCCGCCATGATCATCAATGCGGTACGAATTCGCACGATCATTTCGATGCTCCCTTTTCCACCGTAAGCTGGCGGAACATGTCCCGGAGTTCCTGAATTTCTTCGCGGAGTGATGCGATCTCCGCGTCCTTGTCGGCGAGAAGCCGCTGGTTCGTGTGTTTGAGTTCCTTGACCGCTTCGACCAGCACGGGCGTCAACCGGCCGTAGTCGACGGAGAGATAACCGTCGCTGCCGCGGCTCACGATCTGCGGCAGGACCTGCTCGACCTCCTGGGCGATGAAGCCGAGCTGGCGGTCTTCGGCGAACTGGTGATCGGGGAATTCCTCTCGTTTCCAATCGAAGGCCACGCCGCGGAGTTGCTCGATCTTCTCCAGCGCGCCATCTACCGGCTCGACGCGATCCTTGTAGCGCCCGTCGCTGCACGCGCCGATCGTGCCGGTGGCGCAGATGTTCCCCGCGACGTGCAATTGCTGGCTCGGTGCCATGGTTCCTATGCCGACGCTGCCTATGAACGCATGGCGATCCGCTCGATAGGCCAACCGGTCATCTTCGTCCTCTTCGATATAGGCGAAGTTCATATCGCCGAAGTTTATCCGTGCGCCCCAGCCGAATAAGCCCAGAGGACCGATCAACCGCATTGCCGAAAAATCAGGTGATCTAATCGTGAGCATGTGTGTCGGACTCGATGTGCCGATGCCGACGCCGGAAGTCGTAAACGTCATCGCTGTCCCCGCATGAGCCCCCTCCGATGCTCCATGCCCGATCAAGAGCTTGCCCGCGCCCTCGCCGTTATTCTGGCCGGTCGAGATCAGCCGCCAGAATCTCCCGCCGGCGCTGGAGTTGCTAATGTTGAGCCAAGTACCAATGTCGGATGAAGACTCGAGATGCGCGTTGAGATTCGCCACGCTTGCCACATGCACACGGGATAGCGGAGCAGTCGTTGTGCCTATGCCCATGTTGCCGGTGACATTCGCGTTGCCGTTGACGGAAAGCCGGTTGGCCGGTACGGCGGTCCCAATGCCGACGTTTCCGCCGGGCGCAAGGTAGAGGCGGTTCACTGCGACGTGCGATTCGACGAAGTCCAGGCCGCCAAGCGTGAGAGAAAGGTGCCACTTGTCCTCGCCGTTCGGAGTGCGCAGTTGGATGGCATCGCTGTTGAATCCCGTCCCCCTAACCGTTAGAGGATAATTGGGCGTCGTTGTGCCGATGCCGACGTTGCCGGCGTTGTAGTGCAGGTTGTTGCCGGATTTCGTCCACGGCGCGCCGGCAAAGGTGGCGTAAGGCGTCGCCGTGAGCGGTTGTCGCGGCGAGAGCGGCACGCCGTTGACGACGATCTCCAGCCAGCGTGCGTTGCCGTTGAACGCCGCTGCGCCGAAGTCGAGTTCGACAGTGAACAGGCCGTCGATCACGTCAATTGGTGGTGGATTGCCGCCGATGCCGTCAAACGTGAGCGTCGGGCCTATCTGCGTGCCGGCGTTCGGATCATCCCACAGCGAGAACGCGAACTCGTGCGGCCCGCTGGCCGGACTGCCGCCGTCCTTGAGTTGCCCCTGGTAGGTGAACGCCGTGCCCTGGGGCGCGGCCTGGGCGACAGTACCCAATTGCCACATGCAGACGGCCGCGAACATTGTAAGTGCGGATTGATAACGCACGTTCATAGTGACTCTCCATTGTCCGCGACGAACGGGCGGACCATCACCCGGAGTGCCTGGATTTCCGATTCGTTCGGCATCCGCATTGGCGCGGAAAAGCAGCAATGAGTTGTGTGCAACAAGCGCGTACCATGAAAGATGATGAATCTGAGACATGACCCGGCCTCGCTCGTTGTGCGATATGAAACGTCGCAAAGGACGAACAGGTCCGCCCGAACAGATCTGCTTCTAATTTACCTTTTTCTGAAGTCTCGAGTCAAGAATCCGGCAGCGGTTTATCAGGTCCGGGCGCGCCGAATCAGCGTACGACCGGCTTGCGGCAGCATCGACACTTGCCGGAAGCAGTCCGGTACATCGCGCGACCAGCGACACGCGAGTGGCATGGCGGGCCGGCAAGCCGGTCGCTACGGCCCCAGTAGCTTGTTCACGAAGGGCTGAACGTCCACGGCATCGAGCACGCCGTCTTCATTCACGTCTGCAAGCTGGAGATCGCATCCGGAAAAAGCATCGGGATGGAGAAGTGCTTCAACGAATGCAAGGACGTCATCCACGCCGATGTTGCAGTTGCAGTTCAGATCGCCGCGATCATACGGCGGGGAGTGGTCGTAGTTCAGAGCGTTGCTCGCACCGCTGGCCGTCATCACGCGTACCGGCTGATCAAGACCGCAACTCGCCGGCGTAAGGGCCTTGACCGACGTGTGACTCCATTCATCGATTACCATCGACAACGCACCGAGCGTGGCAGTGCCCGCAGCAGGGCCGAAATTGAATCCTTCGATCGTGATGACAGTGCCGCCGGCCGTCGGACCGGAGGTCGGGTTGAGATTGGCAATCGTCGGGCCATCGTAGTTGTAGCTCGCCGTGTTGCTGACTCCACTGGCTGTCGACACACGCACTTCCTGATTGAGACCAACGCCTTCGGGGGATTGCGCGATCACGCGAGTTTGTGACCAGCTCAGCAGACTCATCGGAATGCTACCGAGTGAGGCGCTGCCCGGCGCAGGGCCGAAGTTCTGACCGTTG